>Ga0209398_1000215_pt1 | contig 39904 bp, 29 predicted proteins | sample AshMeaBigSpring_FD_184125 | JGI IMG/M metagenome (GOLD analysis project Ga0209398, IMG submission 184125) | Groundwater microbial communities from Big Spring, Nevada to study Microbial Dark Matter (Phase II) - Ash Meadows Big Spring (SPAdes)... | ecosystem: Environmental > Aquatic > Deep...
TGGGAGCGTCCGGGCCCGTAACCGTTCACAGGCCGGGGTCTGGCTCATTTTTCGGCGGGAAGACCGGTCATCGTCGTGCGACGCTGCCGCCGAAAAATGTGCCTGACCCCTTGGGGTGCACGGAAACGGTTACCCGGGGCGCATTGTCGCCCGACTCCGGAGGGCGCGGTGCTACACTAAGGGGTAACCGTTCACGGGTCGGGGTCTGGTCCATTTTTCGGCCGACCAACTTGACCTCGCAGATACGCGCTGGTTGAAAACATGGCCCTGACCCCCTGGAATCAGGCAAAATCCTCTACCGGGCTGTGAACGGTTACCACGAAAGGTTCGGGAGACGCGACGGGCTGTTCTCTGGGAATGCGTCTGGCAGAAGGGGTGCGGGTCCAGCCATGCTCGACTGGTTTCGTAATGTTGCAACTGCGGTCTTCACGGTGGCCCACGGCATGTGGGTCACGTTGCGGTATTGGCTCCTCACCTACAGGCGTGATCGGGGGACATTCACCGAGTTGTTCGAATACCCTGAGAAGCCGGTACCCGTTGCTGCTCGCTACCGCGGCTTTCATCGCTTCGATCTGACAACCTGCATCGCCTGCGACCAATGTGCCAAGGCCTGTCCGGTGGATTGCATCTATATCGGCAAGGAGCGCGTCACGAACGGGAAGGGATTCCGTATCACCGGCTACACGATCGACTATACCAAGTGCATGTTTTGCGCATTGTGCGTGGAGCCGTGTCCGGTGGACTGCATTTTCATGGGGGCAACGCATGACCTGAGCTGTTACAGCCGGGACGGGTGCATCGTGGACTTTTCCCGCTTGCCGTTGGAACTGGCCTGGGGACGTGCGACCCTGAATCCAACGGCGGTGGCACAGTCCAAGGTCCTCACCGAGCCGGTACATGCCGGCCCGAACCAGTAGCCAGGCGGCGGCTTTTGCGAGGAAGAGGTGGAGGCATGGTGGAGTTGCAACACGAGCCGACGAAGATTTTTACCGTGGAAGACGCGAATCGCTCTCTGCCGCTGGTAAGGGCGATCGTCACGGACCTGGTCCGGCTGTCCCAGGAGGTAATCGAGCGCCGTCAGCGTCTGGTCCATCTGACGGCGGGTCGGAATCGGGTGGCGGGTGATCCGTATGGAGAGGAACTCGCACACATTGAACAGGAGCTGGAGAAGGACGCGCTCCAGCTGCAGGAGTATGTCGAGGAGCTGCGGCAACTGGGCGTCGAGCCCAAGGGGCCAGAAGGACTGGTCGACTTCCCCACGCTGATGGACGACCGGCTGGTATACCTCTGCTGGAAGCTGGGTGAGCCGGAAGTGCTGTATTGGCATGAGCTGGACGCCGGCTTTGCGGGACGACAGCCGCTGACGGCCGGCAGTGTGGCCGCCGACGGACCGGAAGGCAACGCCGCCGATTTCTGAGCCCCCGGCACCCGGTACCTGGGCGGGCGGAGCGACCGGAGCGCCCAGCCCGGCGCCACCGACGCCTGTCGCGGGCCCGCCGGGCAGCCGCAAACGCACCGGTTGTTACCTGCCGGCGTAACCGTTCACAGGCCGGGGGCTGGCTCATTGTTCGGCGGGAAGAGCGCCCGTCGTCGTGCGGCGCTGTCGCCGAAGAATGTGCCTGTCCCCTTGGGGTGCGGCGCCGGCTGCCGCCCGGGTTGCAATGCGAACGACCGAATCTACAATGCGGGGTCTTGCGGCATCACGCAGCAAGCATCACGCAGCAAGCGCTGTTCGGCCAGGCAAGAACCGCTCTCATGAACTCCGCGGTGGCATCCTCATTGGGCATTGTCGCCTATCTGGCCCTCTTCTCGGGGGTCGGCTTGGTGTTCGTGTTTGCCAACCTGTTGCTGGGCCGATTTCTGCGGCCCGCCGACCCGCATCCGGAAAAGCTGGAGATTTACGAGTGCGGCGAACCGGCGATCGGATCGAGTTTCGTGCAGTTCGACCTGCGGTTTTACGTCGTGGCCCTCGTCTTCATCATCTTCGACGTCGAAGTCGCGTTCCTGTTTCCCTGGGCAACCGTACTGGGCAAGGCCACGCACCTGGGTAATCCGCGCGTGTCGGTCGTGGAGCTGTCTCCGACGGCCAAGCTGCAGCTGACCCGCGCGTCCGCCGGCGTCTACCGTGAATTGGGCGTGCGTCAGCCGAAATTGCTGGGAACTGCCGACTCAAAGCAGGCCGAGGCCCGCATCCGGTCGGGGGCCCGGCGGTTGGCAGCGGTGTCCCTGCTGGCGGGGTCGCTGTTCTTCGTCGTGTTGCTGATCGGCTTTGCCTACGAATGGAAGACCGGCGCGCTGGACTGGGTCCGCGCGCTTGTCCGCGAACATGCTGCCAGGACGCAGCGTGCGCCGCCCTCGCCGGCAGCACCGGGCGAACCGGTGTTGTCCCGCGTCGGTGCACCCTGAACCATCGTGGTGTCACCTCGCTGCCTGGCGCCGACCGAACCCCGGGGCAGCACGAACAGCAGCCGCAGGGCCGCACGCACGGCCGCCGTTCGGAGCCCCCGGCCCGATCCCATCCAGGCATCGATCCCTCGAAAAGGTTGGAGGTCGTCATGTCGGCCGACGCACTGTTGGAACAGCTAACCCGCCGGTTCCCGGATCAGATTCGCGAGGTGCGCCGCGACGTGCTCGATCCCTGGATCGAGGTTGCGCCGGAGGGGCTGGTCGAAATCTGCACCTTCCTGCGCGACAGTCCGGACCTGCAGCTGAACATGCTGAACTGCATTACGGCAGTCGATTACTTCGAGCCGGATGCGAAAAAGGCCGGGAAGGTCCCTTGGCAGCCGCACCTGGAGCTGGTGTATCACCTGTCCAGCACGTCCCGGAAGCACACGCTGGTGCTGAAGGTCCAGCTGCCGCGTTGGAAGGACGACGTACCGGGCCAGCTGCCCGCGGTACCGACGGTCAGCGGCGTCTGGCGGACGGCGGACTGGCACGAGCGCGAGGTCTACGATCTGTCGGGCGTGCGGTTTCTGAACCATCCGAACCCGCGGCGGATCCTCTGCCCGGAGGACTGGGTGGGGCATCCGTTGCGGAAGGATTACGAGATGCCGCTGGAGTACCACGGCATCCGCGGCCGCTAGGGGCGAAATCGTTGGCGGGCCTCTGGGGCCGGCACCCGCCGGGCGTCCCGCCCGACTGCCGTAACGCACGACGAAGGTTCCCGGCCGTCCTGGCGCCTGGAGTCACGCTGACCGAGGGCCCGTCCAGGACGTCCTGATGACCCGAAACCGGCGGGCCAACCGCCCCCGGTCAGTTCGGCACCGACTGCGTGAGGGAGACATCGCCATGGCCACACAGATCGACGACTCACGGATCATTGAGTTCGACGTCCGCACGGACGAGATGCTCGTCAACATGGGGCCGCAGCATCCCAGCACGCACGGTGTGTTGCGGTTGGTGCTGCGGACCGACGGCGAAATCGTCTCCGAGGTCACGCCCCATATCGGCTACCTGCACCGGTGCGCCGAGAAGATCGGCGAGAACCTGACGCCGCGGCAATGGATTCCCTATACCGACCGGATGGACTATCTGGCCGGGATGAACATGAACCTGGGCTGGTCCCTGGTGGTGGAAAAGCTGCTGGGTCACCAGTTGTCCGACAAGGCCCGTCACCTGCGGGTGATCATTGCCGAGTTGGGGCGGATCGCCAGCCACCTGGTCGGCATGGGGGCGTACGGGCTGGACCTGGGAACGTTCAGCCCCTTCCTGTACGCGTTTCGCGAGCGGGAGAAGATTCTTGATCTGTTCGAGGAGGTCTGCGGGGCGCGGCTCACCTACAGCTATCTCACACCGGGCGGCGCCACGGCCGACCTGCCGGACGGCTGGCTGGCACGCTGCGCGTCGTTTCTGGACCAGCTGACGCCGGTCATCGCCGAGTACCATGCCCTGCTGACGACCAACGCGATCTTCATCAAGCGGACCTGCGGGATCGGGGTGCTGCCCGCGGAACTGGCGATCAGCTACGGGTGCACGGGACCCGTGCTCCGCGGCAGCGGCGTCGATTATGACCTGCGCCGGGACGGCGAGGAGCGGTACACGGAGATGTACGACGGCTACGCGTTTGAGGTCGTCGTGCAGAAGGACGGGCATTACCCGCGCGACCACGTCTACCCGGCGGTCCCCCCGGAGGCAGTGCTGGGGGACTGTTGGCACCGCTTCTACGTGCGGATGCTGGAGGTGATCCAGTCGATGGATCTCGTGCGGCAGGCGATGGACCGGTACAGCACGGCCCAGGGGGACTGGGGCATTCCGATCAAGCTGACCCAGAAACTGCCGCCGGGGGACGCGTACCTGGAGACCGAGTGTCCGCGCGGGCAGATGGGCTTTTACATCGTCAGCGACGGCGGCGCCATCCCCTGGCGGGTCCGTGCCCGCAGCAGCTCCTTCTGCAATCTGTCGGTCACCTCGGAGATCTGCCGCGGCTGCCCGATCGCCGACGTCCCCGCCATCATCGGCTCGCTGGACGTCGTGATGGGCGAGATCGACCGGTAACCGCGAACCGGCCCGCATTGCCTTGGGCCTGCCTTTCCTGCGCGGACGCTGCTTGCAGCCCATCCCCTGAAATGGCATCCTGCTTGCAGGAGATCGTCAACGACATGGGCGGCGCGTGCCGGCTTGGGCGAGGAGGTCCATGAGCGCCGACATCCTCAACAAACTGACCGCAGGAACCGTGCTGGAAGGCCCGCACTGGACCGAGCCGGTCAAGGTGCTGACGGCCAAGGCCCGTGGCTCCCGCATCGAGGTCCAGGCGGTCGGCATGCACACCAGGCGGTTGTGGACCAAGCTGCTCAAGCCGGAAGAATTCGATGACACGATCAAGGTCACGCAGGCAGGCGAACTGGCGGCGCTCAACGGCAACCCCACCCACTTCCGGCTCGCCGCCGAGGCCCATCGTATTCGGCTGGCATTCCAGTACGACCCCCACTTCGCCGTATCGGTCTCGCAGGTCGATGCGCTACCGCACCAAATGGATGCGGTCTATACCCACCTGCTCACGCAGCCCCGCATCCGGTTCCTGATTGCTGACGACCCCGGCGCCGGCAAGACAGTCATGGCCGGGCTGACGATCAAGGAACTTAAGTTCCGGGGCCTGATCGAGCGCACGCTCATCATCACTCCCGCCAACCTCACCGACCAATGGCGGCGGGAACTGCACGACAAGTTTGGCGAGACGTTCAGCGTCATCAACCGAGGCACGGTCAGCGCCTCGTATGGCCGGAACATCTGGGACGACTCGCCGCAGTGCATCACCTCGGTCGATTTCGTGGCCCGTCAGGACGACATCCTGAACATGATCCGGGACGAGCATTGGGATTTGTGCATCGTCGATGAAGCTCACAAAATGGCCGCCTACCGCTACGGCACGAAGGTTAACAAGACCCAGCGGTACATTCTGGGCGAATTCCTGCGGGACCACACCGACCACTACCTCTTCCTCACGGCCACGCCGCACAAGGGCGACCCCGATAACTTCGCTCTGCTGCTGCAACTGCTCGATCAAGACCTGTACGTCAACGGCCAAATCCTGGCCGAGGCCAGCGCCCGTGACGAAAACCGCATCATGGTGCGGCGGCTCAAGGAAGACATGCGGAAGTTCGACGGCTCACCCTGCTTCCCGCCCCGCCACGTGCAGACGCTTTCCTACAAGCTCTCGCCCGACGAACTCAAGCTGTACGACGCCGTGACGGAGTACGTGCAGCAAAACTTCCAACGGGCCGAAGCAGCAGAGAATCGCAACGTCGGTCTGGCGCTCACCGTCTTGCAGCGCCGTCTCGCCTCCAGCCTGGCCGCCATTCGCTCGTCGCTGGAGCGCCGCCGCAAACGGCTCAAAGACCTGCAAAAGTTAGGCAAGCTCAAGCAGGAATATGGCGAATTGCCTGACGACATGGACGACCTCACCGAAGCCGAGCGTTGGCAATTTGAGGACGACATCGTTGAACGGCTAACGATGGCCGAGAACATGGCTGACCTCGAAGCCGAGATCGAGGAACTCGACCGGCTCGTGCAACTTGCCCGTCACACCGAGAAAAACGTCACCGAGACGAAGTTCGAGGAACTGCGCTCCGTCATCTCCAACCACATCTCCGGTCGGGCTGAGCGACTGCTGATCTTCACCGAACACAAGGACACGCTCGACTTCCTCGTCGGCAAGCTCACCAACCTGGGCTTCCACTGCTGCACGATCCACGGCGGCATGGCGCTCGAAAAGCGGATCGACGCCGAGCGAGAATTCTTTGAACACAAGCCGTCGGTGATGGTCGCCACCGAGGCGGCGGGCGAAGGCATCAACCTGCAATTCTGCTCGCTGATGGTGAACTACGACATCCCGTGGAACCCAAACCGCCTTGAGCAGCGCATGGGCCGCATCCATCGCTACAAGCAAGAGCGAGAGGCGATGATCTGGAACATCGTCGCCCAGAACACACGGGAAGGCGAAGTGATGGAGTGCCTGCTCCACAAACTCGAAGACATGCGGCTGGCCCTGGGCAGCGACCGGGTTTACGACGTGATTGGCGAGATCATCCCGGCCCCCCGCTTCGATGCCTTGATGAAGGACTGGCTATCCCGCCGCCGCACGATGACCGAAATCCTGGCCGAAATCGAATTGCAAACCGACGAGGAGCAAGTCGCCCGCATCAGGGCCGACATGCAGGACAAGGCCCTCGGCTCCCGCTACATCGACATCAGCAAGCTCTGCGCCGACGTGCAGCAGAGCCGGGAAAACCGCCTGATGCCGGAATACATCGAGCGGTTCTTCCTCGAAGCCTGGCGGTCCTTCGGCGGCACGATCACGCCAACAAAACATCCTCTTGCTCCCTCGGCCGCGTCTTCGGGGGAGAGGGCTGGGGTGAGGGGGTCCGTCTGGTCGATCAACCGTGTTCCGCCCGATCTGCGCAAGCTCCCCGACTCGCTGGAGCGGAAGTACGGCAAGATCGGCAACACCTACCCGCTGCTCACGTTCGACAAGGAACTGCTCATCGGCTACTCCGACCTGGAATTCGTCGGGCCGGGGCATCCCTTGTTTGAAGGCGTCGTCGAACGGGTGCTGAGAGAGTACGGCCACTCACTGCGTCAGGGGGCCGTCTTCTACAACGCCGACGCTACCGAGCCGACCGTGCTGTGGTTGCTCAAGTGCGGCGTCGAGGATGGCCGGGGGCAGATGGTGGGCGAGCGGCTGTTCGCCATCCACCGCACGGGCGACAGTTACCGCAAGAGCCAGCCTTACGCCCTGCTTGACCTCAAGCCGCCAGAAGGGGACGTGGCTTGCCCGGCTCCCGTGCGGCAGGCGGCCACCGACGAGGACCAGATCATCGACTGGTCGCTCGATGAAGTCACGCCCGGCTACTTTGGCGAGATCGAGACCCGCCGCCAGAAAGAGCTTGGCATCAAGGAGAAGTACGTCCGCAAGTCCCTGCAATACCTTATCGGCGAATCCATCAAAAAGATCGCCCACTTCGACAAACAACTTCGTGACCTTCGTGTCCTTGGTGGTTCCGACGATTCGGATCCACGGCGGCTCAACATCGTCGGCAACCGGGCGAAGGAAGAGGCACGCAAAGGCGAGCTTTCGCAGCGCCTCAAGGACCGGCTGGCCGAGATCGAGCAAGAACAGCATCTCTCCGAGAAGCCGCCTGAGATTCTCGGCGTGGCCGTGATCCTGCCAGCGCCACAGGAAGTTGTCCGCTCGGTTGAGGGCATGGAGAACGACCCAGAGGTCGAGCGGATTGCCGTTGATCTCGTGATGAAGTATGAGCAGGATCAGGGCCGCAAGCCGGAATCCGTCGAGGAGGAAAACTGCGGCTGGGATGTCACGTCTCTGCTAGATGGTCAGGTCGAGCGCTACATCGAGGTCAAAGGCCGGGTCTGCGAGGGCGGCGTGGCTCTCACGCCCAACGAATGGATCAAGGCCCAGCGGTTCGGCAAGGACTACTGGCTCTACGTCGTGATGAACTGCAAGTCCAGCCCGCAGCTTTACCTGATCCAAGACCCGGCGTCGAAATTGAACCCCAGGGAGGAGGTCAGCGTCGTTCGGTACATGGTCGGCCTGGGCGATTGGAAGCAGGCGGCCGAGAGTCGGGAGGGCGGCGCGTGAACCCCTACAAATCGAACCCGGAATTGCCTGAGTGCTGGAGTCGGCCTTACCCGGATTTTCAGCGGACGTTGTTTGCCGAGGCGACCGATCAGGCACTTGCCGCTTTGAAGGTCAGTCGTGATGACGTGCGGCGCTGGCAATCACTCGGCTGGATTTCTTTCGATGTGGATGGAATGGATTGCCTCGATTGGCCTCACACCAGCGAGATTCAATTCGTGCGAAACATTGCTCGTTCAGGGCTGCTTGATGCGCAAGTGAGTGCTTTGGTCGAGAATCTCCCGAAGCCCTTCCGTTTTGACAACGAAGAAGTCGCTTACCACTTCACGCACGGCTGGGTCGTTCCTACCCGGCACGATCCGTATGAAGTGATTGAAAAGAATTTGCACGAATGGCTCGACGAGTTGGCAGAACGAAAAGCCAAGCAGCGCCTTACGCAGTTGGCGGCAACAATTGCAGAGAAGCTGGAAGAAATCGGCCACGACGACGAAACCGAATAGAGCAAACACCCCAATGCCCTCCTCCTGGCAAGAACATTTCCTCGAAAAGCTCGTCGCCGCAGCACACGCTACGGGCGATGGGCGTCTTGCTACGGCGGCGCTGCATCGGCGGAAGAGGACGGCCAGCTTCCAGCACGCCCAGGGCCGCAGCATCGAATGTTCGTTCTCCCCCAGCCGGAACAGCGGCAGTCAGGCCCAGGTGCTTCTGATCGAGTGCCAGCCGAAGCGGGGGACGGAAATCGACGGCCTGGCGCTAAAGCGGGAGTTCCACGATGTGGGCTGCGGCGGCGACGTGCTGGCCGATCACGATACGGTCTGGCTGCAATGCCAGTGGGGGCATGGGGCCGATGCAGTCTTCCCGGTTCAAGACGCTCGGCGGGTGAACGAGCTTTCCGGCGGGGCCACCCGGTCGCTGTCACTGCTCTTCGACCATCTCGAACGGCGGCGGCATGTCGTGACGCCGGTCAACGTGCAGGCCGCCCCGTCCAAGCCGCTCGACCTGCGGATCACGCTGGAGCAGTATCTCGAAGACCTGCTGGTCGAGCAGTGGCACACGCTCCCCTGGGCCAGCGAGCTTGAGTACCTCAACCGGCAGGTGAAGTGTGGCAAGAACGACCGCCTCGACATCCTTGCCAGGGATCGCACGAGCCAGGATTATGTCGTGATCGAACTCAAGCGCGACCAGGGGGACGATGAAGTCGTCGGCCAGGTCTCCCGCTACATGGGCTGGATCAAGCAGCACCGGGCCGACCACGAAGGGGTCGGGGTGCGTGGCATCAGTGTCGCACGCGAGATCAGCGATCGGTTGCGCTCGTCGTCCGTGGCGCTACCGACCGTGTCGATATACACCTACGAGTTCGCGGTGATCATTCAGCCCATTGACGCAAGGCCGGCGCGTTAAGCTGCTTTCAACGAGAATCTGAGCGCGGTATGCTGCGTGGGTGGCGGCTTGACTGGTGAGAAACAATTGCTGTTCGGCTGACGCAAGGAAAAGTTCGAATGGTCCGCATGACAATCGAGATGCCCGAAGAAGCGCTGGCCGCCTTGCGCAAGGATCCGGAGAGCTTTGCCAACGAGATGCGATTGGCCGCCGCGGCGAAATGGTACGAGCTGGGGCTGCTTTCCCAGGCGCGGGCTGCGCGGGTCGCCGGCTTGTCCCGCGCCGAATTCATCGACGCTTTGGCGCGGTTTGGCGTAACGCCTTTCCAATACGGCGCGGAGGAAATCATCGAGGAAGCCAGTCGTGAATGAAGTGTGGGTGACGAATGCCTCCCCGATGATCGCCCTGGCCAAAGTCGGTCGCCTGGACTTGCTGACGCAGCTAGCGGGCAAATTATTGCTGCCCGACGCCGTGGCGCAAGAGATTTTGGCAGGTCCGGCAAGTGACCCGGCGCGGCAAGCCATCGAGAGGGGCTGGGGCAATCGCCTCGCGCCGGCCAGTGTTGCGCCCGAGCTGCTGGAATGGGGACTCGATGCAGGCGAGACCGCCGCAATCGCGCTGGCCCAAGAGCGGCTGCCATGCACTTTGCTCCTGGACGATCAGGCCGCGCGGACTTGCGCCAAGGCGCTGCGCGTGCCGATTCTCGGCACACTGGGAATCGTCCTCCGAGCCAAGAAGTGCGGTCTCGTTCCCAACGCCGCCGACGTGATCCGCGCCCTGCGCACTGCCGGCCTTCATCTGGACGACCGCGTGATTCGCCTGGCTTTGGGACACATCGGTGAAACCTGGTGAACGACGATGCTGAAACGTCTGATCGAGGTCGCCCTGCCGCTCAAGGAAGTCTCCGAGCAATCGGCTCGTGAGAAGTCGATCCGTCATGGGCACATCTCGACTCTGCACATCTGGTGGGCAAGGCGACCGTTGGCGGCCTGCCGGGCAGTGGTCTTCGCTTCACTCATCCCCGATCCCGACGACCCGGATTGCCCGGAGCAGTTCCGCAAACTCGTGATGGAAGTTCTCAGCCGGGGTGAATTCAAGCCGAAGAACGGCGAAGGCTCGACGGTCGAAGACACGCCCCGCAATCGCTGCCTGGAGTTCATCAAACATTTGGTCAGGTGGGAGAACTCGAACAACCCGGAGTACATCGAGCCAGCCCGAAAGCTGATCGCCGCCGCGCACTTTTTGTTTGAAGGGATGAAGGAGGAAGGCGGAAGGATGAGTCAGACTGCGCCAACCTACGAGGAACTTTCATCCTTCATCCTTCATCCCTCATCCTTTCCGAAAGTCCTCGACCCATTCGCTGGCGGTGGGGCGATTCCGCTCGAAGCCCTGCGGCTGGGATGCGAGACCCACGCCGTCGATCTCAACCCGGTCGCCCATTTGATCGAACTCTGCACGTTGGTGTACCCGCAGAAGTACGGCCAGCCCGATAGCCGTCCCGTGCCGGACTACATCAAGCGCCTGATCGGCCACAACAAGGCCAGGAAAAAGGCGAAGTCGGGCAAAGAGCTTTTCGACGAGGGCGAACACGGTTCGTCACCAATCGAAGACACCATGCCCGACGTGGAGATCACCGAGGCCGAGTACCGCAAGAATCCATTGGCGGCAGACGTGAAGTATTGGGGACATTGGGTCTTGGCGTCGGCCCAAACCGTCCTGCGTCCCTTGTACCCACACGAAACAGATGGAGCCGTACCTGTTGCGTACTTATGGGCACGAACAGTGACGTGCCCGAATCCCGGTTGCCAGGCGCTTGTTCCGCTCGTCCGATCACTTTGGCTCTGCAAGAAGTCCAAACGGCGTGTCGCAGTCAAGATGACTCCACGCTCGGATCAAAAGCGAGCAGAGTTTGCTGTCGTGGAAGGACGGGAGATTACGTTTGATCCCGACGTTGGAACGATGAAGAAAGGTCGGGCACTCTGTCCCCACTGCGACTTTGTGATTTCCGGCGACATCCTACGGCAGGAGAGCAAGGCTCGTCGCATGGGGCAGCAATTGATTGCAGTAATGTCCGTTCGTGGCAAGAACGGCAAACTGTATCGCAGTCCTACGGAGGCCGATTACGTCGCTTACAGCCATGCCGAAGCTGTGAATCAGGGGCCGCCTTATCCTGTGAGCGCACCTGATGAAGAGATGACGCCTGATAGGCCGTCTCCAAACTCTCGTGGGCTTTCGGCGGTTGTGAGATACGGGTTCACCCGATTCTCCGACCTCTTCAACGCCCGGCAAACCATTGCGTTGACCGCATTGGCCTACGGAATTCAACAAGCGTATGCCCGCTTGTCCGAGTCGGATCGAGAATACGCCCAGGCGGTCACTGCACTGCTTGGCTGCAACCTGGATCGTCTTGCCGACTTGGCTAACACCCTATGTCGCTTTGAGCCAGTTGCACAATGCCCACGGCAGCTTTTTGGACGCCAAGCGGTGGCGATGGTGTGGGACTATGCGGAAGGTGTCCCAAGTTCCGGTCGGACTTGCTCGTGGCAGAATTGCCTCGAAAGGACTTTTCCCATTCTGAACGACCTTCGCTCGGTAACGACGCATGCGCACGTTCAGCGTGGCTCTGCGACATCGCTTCCCTTTGAGACAGGGACGTTGCACGCCGTTGTCGTCGATCCTCCATACTACGATTCCGTCCCGTACTCAGACCTCAGTGACTTCTTCTTCGTCTGGTTGAAGCGGGCTTTGCCCGATGCCTTTCCTGATCTCTTCCGAACGCCACTTACGCCCAAGTCTCAAGAAGTCATCGCATATTACGGGAAGGGTAAGCGGAAGATTCAGAAGACTCCAGAGTGGTACGAGGAGAAGATGCGGGATGCCTTTGCAGAAATGCGTCGTGCATTGTCACCCGAAGGCATCGTTAGCGTGATGTTTGCCCACAAGACGACCTCAGCATGGGAGTCGTTGATTGCGGGCTTGATGCGATCTGGCTTGGTCGTGACTGCGAGTTGGCCTCTGCACACTGAGATGGCAACTCGTTTGGTGGCCCGCAACACCGCTGCATTGGCGAGCAGCGTTACATTGGTTTGCCGCAGTCGCAGTGGAACGTCAAGCAGCGGCCTTTGGGACGACGTTCGCCAAGAACTCAAGTCAGTCGCTCAAGAGCGTCTCGACTTCTTCTGGAAACAAGGCATTCGTGGAGCCGACTTCTTCATCTCGGCCATCGGCCCGGCGCTGTCGGTCTTCGGCAAGTACGAGAAGGTCACCAAGCTGTCCGGCGAAGAAGTCACGGTCGGGCAGTTCCTCGACGAAGTGCGTGGGCTGGTGACCAGCTACGCCCTGGCGACGATTCTCAAGACCACGCACACCGGGACCATCGACCCGGAGAGCCGATTCTACGTCGTCTGGAAGTGGTCCTACGCCGATGCCAAAGTTCCTGCCGACGAATCGTTCAAGCTCTCGCAGGCCCTTGGACTCAACACAGAGACGCTCTGGGACAAGACCGGTGTCTTGGAAAAGTCGGGCGAGAACGTGCAGGCCACGCCGGTCGCCAAGCGGATCAAGGTCAAGAACCTGGGCGAACCCGCCGCCGACGGGGGGCACGGCCCCAGCGGCAAACCGGCCAGTGTGATCGACGTGCTGCACCGCATGTGCGCCTACCGGGAGAAGGGGGACACGGCGGGCATGGGCGAGTTCCTTAGTCGCAGCGGCCACGCCAACAACCATTCCCTCTGGCTCATCGCCCAGGCCGTCAGCGAAATCCTGCCCGATGGCGACAAAGAGAAGCAATTGATGCAGGGGCTCCTCAATCAGAAAGAGGGATTGGAGGAGGCGACACGGCAGAAGACACTGTTTTGACCACGGTTGGCGTCGCTAGAATGAGATCATGACGAGGTATCCAATGACAACAATACATGGCGTGATTCACGGTACGACCATCGAACTGAAGCAAGCGACAGGACTGCCGGATGGTCAGACAGTGGCGGTAACGATTCAGCCCGTCGAGCAACCACCGACGTCCCATGGAGCAATTGAGATTCCCAGCGTGGAGCTATGGGTGAATCGCTTGGTGTTCGATTCGTCGGCTCATCCGATCGAGCGAGTCGTGAAAGGCACTCGCCTGGTCGTCGAGGAATTGGTGGCGGAGCTGAATCTTGGCCGAAGTGACAAAGAAATGTTGCATGCTCACCCGGAATTGGAAACGGACGATCTCGAAGCTCTGCGACATTACGCTCTCTGGCCGGTCGGACTGCGGCGCTCTTGCGGTGCCTGGGCGGAAGATGCGGACGAATTGGATAAGTACCTGGAATGGACGCGCCAGCATCGCAAGATTCGGCGGCGGGAGATCGAGGAGTGAGCTTTCTCGTCGATACCGACATTTGCTCGGCTCACATGAAAAGCGTTGGAAGCGTCAACAATCGCTTCGCTCAATACGGCGGCCGGCTATATATCTCGACCGTGACCCTCGGCGAATTGTACGCCTGGGCCTTGCGCGCAAATGCCTCGTTTAAGCGAATGCAGTCTTTGCTCGATTTGCTGAAAGAGGTGCAGGTACTTGCGCTGGACGAATCGGCGGCGCGCAAGTTCGGGGAAGTGAGGTCAGGGCAACTCGATCACGGGCGCGGCGGCCCTGATCTTGATATGCTTAATGCCGCAATTGCACTTGTGCACGACTTGACGATGGTTACGCACAACGTCCAGGACTATGCCGACGTACCGGGGCTATCGGTACTGGATTGGCTCAACCCATGACCGAGGTGCTGGTTTACGACAAGGATTACCGATTCCAAAAGGCCAAGGGGGGTTGTCTCAAATGGCATTCCAACCACCGGGTCTTCGCCGATCTTCTACCCGGAGATCGGCTGTGGGTCGTCACGTCTGGAAAGAGCCTGAGGCGAAAGGACGAGAGGGCCGGTTATCTGGTCGCCGTGTGGCCTATCCGGCAGATCATCGAGAACCCTGGCGACGACCCCGAGTTCCCCGCCCGCAAGTTCGGCCACCGCATCCTGGTGAACCAAACCGAGGCGCTGCAACTCGATCAACCCGTCTGCGTCGATCCCGTGATCCGGGGCGTGGGCTACGACCAGAGCGTCTCGGTCGGTCGCTTTCTACGTGGGCCACGCCGCCTGACCGACGACAAGGTTCGCCAGCTGCTCAGCGCAGCCGGTGCGGACATGGCGCAGAAATGGCTGGTGGGGAACACGCCAAAGAACAACACCACCGCCGCCACAACCAAGAAAGGGAAGATGACAACCGCATGAGCGCACTCAAAGCCTGGCGTCAGGTGGTCACCCCGCACGCCGACATTCGCCAGGGCAGGTTCGACGCCTCTGTCTTCGCCGCCAACCTGGGCGAAGTGCTTGCCGGGCGTGGGGCCGTTGATTACCGGGACGCCCAGACGTTCTTCTCGAAGACCTACCTGACGAAGGGTCTGTCGCAACTGGTGATCGACGTGCTGCGTCGGTTGAGCGCCTTGGGCAAGAGCGAGCCGGTGATCCAGTTGCAGACCGCCTTCGGTGGCGGCAAGACGCACACGCTGCTCGCGCTTTACCACCTGCTCAAGAAGCCCAACGAGGTTGGCAAGCTGCCTGAGATTCAGGAGCTTATCGGCAGCGCTGGAGTGAAGCAGATTCCCGCCGCTAACGTGGCCTGCTTGGTCGGCACGGCGCTCGATGCGACCAGCGAGCGGACGTTCTGGGGCGAGATGGTTTTTCAGCTTGATGGCGGTAAGGAAGGGAAGCTCTATGGCATGGTGGCCGAGAACGACAAGCGGAAGACCTCGCCCGGCACGAACACGCTGGGCAAGCTGCTGGCGGCATCCGGGCCGACGCTGATCCTGATGGACGAGATTCTCGTCTATCTCGTGAAGGCGGGGGGTGTGCAGACGGGAGAAAGCACGTTGCGTGGCAACACGCTGGTGTTCTTGCAGGAGCTTACCGAGGCGGTTGCCAACTGCCCGAACGCCTGCCTCGTTGCCACGCTCACGAGCCAGCTTGCCGAGTTCATGGATGAGGGAGCGGAGCGGGCCTACGAGTCGCTGGAAAAGGTGCTGGGGCGCATCGAGAAAGTGCGGCAGACGGTCGAAGGGGCCGAAATCTACGAGGTCATTCGGCGTCGGCTGTTTGAGTGGCCGAACGAAGAAGACAAGCGGCAGGCCATCACCACTGATGCGCAGGCGACCGCTGAAGCGTATTGGCAGATGTACCTCAAGCTGGGCGAAGATGTGCCTTCGGCCTGCCGGGAGCCTTCGTACCGGGACGACATTGTGAAGGCGTACCCGTTTCATCCTGAACTGATCGGCGTTCTCTACGAGCGCTGGGGGACGATCCCAGAATTCCAGCGGACCCGTGGCGTGCTGCGCCTCTTGGCCGATATCATCAACGACCTGTATCAGGCGAAGGACAATGAGCCGTTGATCCAGAGCGGCTGCGTGAACCTGGGCGCTGCGGCGGTGCGGGGCGAACTCAGCAAGCACACCGGCTGGGGCGGCACGGGGCACTCCGTGATCGACAGCGACATCGCAGGCAAGAACGCCAAGGCCCCGGAGATCGACCGGCAGCTTGGCAGCGAATACGCCAAGGAGAGCGTCTCGGAGAAACTCGCCAAGGCGACGTTCATGTACTCGTTCAGCGGTGGTCAACAGCGTGGAGCCACGCTGCCGCAACTGCGAGTGGCCGTGCTGAACCCGGAGATGGCCCCGCCGTTCGTCTCGGATGCGCTCGACCGGATGACGAAGCGGCTGTGGTACATGTACCACGACAGCGGGCTGTATCGCTTCGAGTCTCGCCCGAACCTCAACCGCATCCTGGTGGATCGGGAGGAGATGGTCCGCTCGGAACCGGACAAGGTGCGAGACTTCGCCAAGCAGACGCTCAACGACATGATCGGGGACGCGGCCTTCCGGGTTTACCGCTACCCCGAGGAGGACCGGGATGTGGCCGACGAGCCACGGCTGAGCCTCGTAGTCCTCGACCTCAACCAGGGGGCGACCGAGGAAGGCCCGGAACCGGATACCGAGAAGTTCGTCACTCAGGTTCTCAAGCAGCATGGCAAAGGATACCGCAAGCACGCCAACGTGCTGATCTTCCTGGCCCCGGATCAGGCCAGGTCGTCGGAGGTCATCGACGCCGCTCGGCGCCTGCTCGCTCTTCGCAATATCGAGGAAGACAAAGGGACGAAGAAGCAACTCACTGAAGAGCAACTGAAAGACCTGGCGGGCCGATTGAAGGAGGCCGAGGCCCGACTGCCTGCGGCTCTGGCGACCGTCTGCCGTTTCGTTCTGGTCCCGGCGAAGAACAAAACGCTGCGCTGCTTCGATCTGGGGATCACCGGCTACAGCGGCAAAACCACGATCAGCAATCGTGTGGCCGAGAAGCTCGTCATGGAAGGGCAGCTTCTCGATGCGCTCGACCCCAAGATTATGATCGAGCATTTCGGTCTTTGGCCCCCCGATCAGGAGGTCATCAACGCCAGGACGCTGGCCGATTACTTCACGCAACTGACGCATCTGCCCCGGTTGAATAGCGCCAGCGTGCTGCCAGAGTGCATCGCCAAGGGCGTGCATCGTGGGCTGTTCGCCTACGCGCTTGGGGACGGCGAGAAGCGGGAGTTCGACACGATCTACCTCAACGACAAATCGGTGGTCGCCGCCGACTGCGAGATCACCGCGACGGCATGGCTCGTGCGCCCGGCGCTGGCGAAGACACTGATGCCGGAGGAAATGGATAAAAGCGGAAGGATGAAGGATGACTCAGAAGAATCCGGGCACCGTCCGGTTGCCGATGGCGATCCTACATCCTTCCTCCCTCATCCTTCATCCCTTCCGCCAAAGGTTGTCATCAAGGAAGGCGAGCGGCGGCTGAACAGGGTGCGGGTTGAGATCAGGAACCTTCCCTGGGAGAACTGGCACGATATCTACAACGAGGTCATCCAGCCGCTCGCCAACGAGGGAGCCGAGGTTCACTGCCAGGTCGTCGTGATCGCCAAGGGGGATGCCGCCATTCGGGAGAACACGGTGGAGTTGGGGATTAGGGAGTCGCTAAGCCAGCGGGGCATCCAGGCCGAGATTCAGACGGGGTAAGTCTCCGCGCGATAACGAGTTACCGTGCCGGTTGCCATCGCCCGGTTCTTTTCCGCCGCGACTTTTTCGCAACGGCGATTCGAGCGGCACATTTCGAGCCAGCCACCTGGTCATTCTCGGGGGAATCGTGGGGTAACCGTTTGAACCCCGGCGAGTAATGACCGGGATTCGAGGGGTGGTTTTCGGCCCGCGCGTCTTCACCTGGCGGGGCTTTGTGGCCGAAAAATGGACCCGCCCCCGGCCCGTGATCGGTTACATCGTGGGGCGGGGGCTTGTTGGCGCGGGGGGGGTTGTGCCATATTTCACGATCTTCCGGCCCGGGACCCGGTGGCTGCGGGGCGCCGCAAGGGTCATGGACCGCCGGTCTTGACGAGCGGGGCCCGCCGCGGGCGGAGGTCTCCTGACCCTAAGGATGCGACGAACCGGTGGCCGAGTACTTTCAGACCCATTGGCACCTTGCCGCCGCCTGGGCCTACGTGCTGGCCGCCCTGATCCATTGCGTGCTGCTGATCCACGTGGTAGCGGTCGGGGCGCTGCTGTTCATCTGGATGGAGCGGAAGATCGCCGGCCGCATCCAGGACCGGCTGGGCCCGACGCGGGTGGGCGGGCGCTTCGGCTGGCTGCAGACCTTGGCGGACGGCATCAAGCTGATCACCAAGGAGGACTTGATGCCGGGCGCGGCCGACCCGCTGCTGTTCAAGCTGGCGCCCTACGTGAGCTTCGCCGCGAGTTTCTCTGCCTACCTGGCGCTGCCCTTTGCCCCGGGTTGGGTCGGGCAGCTGCTGAACGTCTCCGCGTTTTTCATTCTCGCCGTGCTGGGCCTGGAGGTGTTCGGCGTGATCCTGGCCGGCTACGCATCCGGTTCCAAGTGGTCGCTGTTCGGGGCGATGCGCGAGTCGGCGCAGGTGGTCAGCTACGAGGTGCCGCTGGGTTTGTGCGTCCTGGTTCCGGTATTGCTGTGCGGCACGATGAACCTCGTGACGATCGGCGACATGCAGGCGGGACTGGCGACCAACTGGCTGATCTTCCACGACCCGTTCACGTTTGTCGTGTTCTGGGTCTATTTCACCTGTGCCCTGGCCAGCGTGAACCGCGCGCCGTTTGACCTGGCCGAGGCGGAGAGCGAGCTGGTGGCCGGTTTCCACACCGAGTACTCGGGCCTCCGCTGGAGCATCTTCTTCATGGCCGAGTACGGTTCGATGTTCGTCGTCAGTGGACTGGCGGCGATCCTCTTCTTTGGGGCCTGGCATGGTCCGCTGCCGGTCTTTTCCTGGATCGGCTGGGCCTACGAGCCTGGCGAGACCGGTTGGCGCTTGACCGGCTACCTGGCCAATTTCGGTGGGTTCCTGAATTTCCTGCTGAAGTCGATCGTCGGGGTGACCGTCATGATGTGGGTCCGCTGGACGCTGCCCCGCCTGCGGATCGACCAGGTGATCACGATGTGTTGGAAGTATTGCGTGCCGATCTCCGCCGTTTGTTTCGTGGGTGCCATGTTGTGGCATTACGCGCAGGTACCGTCGCCGAACGACCTGGTGCCGCACCGGCCGCGGGCCGCGGTGCGTGAGCACTGGGTGGGGGCGGCGGCGGACGACGCGGCGGCGCATCCCCTGGCCGGTGCGGAGCGGGGCGGGGTGGTGGCGGGCCGGTCGTCTGGGCGGCGAGTGCACGTCTCCGGGATGTCGACCCGGCCCGCGGTCGGCGCGGCGGGAGGCAGTCGATGATCCTGGCCGCAATCAACTGGCACACGTTCTTTTTTCTGCTGACTTCGCTCGTGGCCTGCGCCTTTGCGTTGGGGGTGCTGTTCTCCAGCAACATCGTGCGGATGGCGTTCTACCTGGTCGTCTCGCTGGCCGCGACCGCCGGGCTGTTCTTTCTGGCGGGGGCGCATTTCGTCGGCGCGATGCAGATCATGATCTACGTCGGCGGCACGCTCGTGCTGCTGGTCTTCGGCGTGATGTTGACCGCCCAGTCAGCGTTCATATCGCTGAAGACGCGGGGCGGAGAATGGATCCTGGCGGCGATCGTGGGCGGGTCGCTGTTGTTTATGTTGTTGAAGGTCGCCGTCAGTGTCGACAGCTGGCGTATTCCGCGGGCGGATCAGGCCGGGCTGACGGCCGCGGAAGCGGAGCTGGCCGCCCCGCTGGGGTTGGGGCTGATCGGCGTGCGTGTCGACCGCCTGGACGAGCCCGACCCGGTCCTGCGCCGGGGCATGTCGGGCTACCTCCTGGCGCTGGAGGTCATCGGTGTGCATCTGCTGGTCGTTCTGATCGGAGCCGCTTATCTGGCGCGGGCCAAACGGCGCGTGGCCCGCGGGCCCTGAGCCGTCGGCTTCGCGGCCCGCGCGGGAAGTGCCTGACCAGTGAGTACCTGACCAATGAGTACCTGACCACGGATCTCAGACGATGTTCCTGCTCTCACAACCGGTTGGCGTGTCGCATTATCTCGTGGTGGGCGCGATCCTCTTCGTGACCGGCGCGGTCTGCATGGCCACCAAGCGCAACGCCCTGGGGGTGCTGATGGGGATCGAGCTGGTGCTGAACGGTGCGAACATCAACTTCGTGGCGTTCGGCAGCCCGCTCTTGCGGCCATCGTCCCTGGGTCTGGATGGGCAGCTGATGGCCCTGTTCGTGATCGTGCTGGCCGCGGCGGAGGCGGCGGTGGCCCTGGCGATCGCCCTGAACTTCTACAACAGTTACGCCACGATCGACATCGATCGCGCAGACGAGTTGAAGGGATGATGAATCCAGCCGACCTGCTACCGCTGCTGCTCGGCCTGGCCGTGCTCTTGCCGCTGGCCTCGTTCGCCCTGATCTTCGTGGCTGGCCCACGAATGGGAAAGGCGGGGGAGCACGCGGGGCACGTCGCCACGGCGGCCATCCTGGGCGGCCTGCTGCTCTCGCTGGTGTCCCTGGGCATCTGGGTCACGCATCACCGTCCGCCGGCGGCGGGGCACGGGCACAAGGCCCCCGCGCCGCGCGAAGCCGATCACCACGGCATGCCGCAGGCGGCCGACCACGCGGACGCGGCGGGCGAGCCGGGCGCGCACGATCCTCCCGCGCAGGCGGCCGGGCACTCCCCGCGGGCGGCGGAAGCCGCGCACGGGCACGCGGCCGCGGCTGTCGTCGGCTACACGGGCAACTGGTATACGCTGGGGACGTTTGGCCGGTTGCAGCTGAGCATCGGCTACTACATCGATGCCCTCACGGTCTGCATGTTCTGCATGGTGACGCTGATCGCCACCTGCATCCATTTTTACGCCCTGGGGTACATGCACGACGAGTTGCATGACGTCACCGACCACGAGGTGACGCTGGCCGACGGCTCCCACCTGCACCGGCCGGGACGTTTCCCGCGCTTCTTCCAGTACATGTCGCTGTTCTGCTTCAGCATGTTGGGGCTGGTCGTCGCGGGCAACATCGCGATGACGTTTGTGTTTTGGGAGCTGGTCGGCATCTGTTCCTATTTCCTGATCGGGTTCTACGTCGAGCGACAGAGCGCGTCGACGGCGGCCAACAAGGCGTTCATTGTCAACCGGATCGGCGATTTCGGCATGATCATCGGGCTGATGGCGCTGTGGAGCAGCCTGGGAACCTTCAACTTCGGGGAGATCGACGGGCAGCCGGGAATCTTCCGGCAGGTGCGCAGTCCCGAGCACGGACATGCCTTGCGGACGCCGGACGGCATGGTCCGCCTGGCGGCGGCCGAGCGCGTGGCGGAGGTGGTGGGCAGCCTGCCGCGTGACGCCGCGCCGGCGGTGCTCGAGGCGGCCGTGGCGGAGCGGGTCGAGCAGTGGCGGGGCAATACGCGGTCGGGCGGCCGCGGCGGTTACGGATACGGCCTGCTGATTGTCGCGGGGATCGGCATTTTTTGCGGGTGCGTGGGCAAGAGCGCCCAGTTTCCGCTGCACACCTGGTTGCCCGACGCCATGGAAGGTCCCACGCCCGTGTCGGCCCTGGTGCACTCGGCGACGATGGTCGCGGCCGGAGTCTTCCTGGTGGGACGGTTCTACCCGGTCTTTGCGCCCGAGGTCCTGCTGGTGATCGCCGTGACGGGCTGCATCACGCTTTTTCTGGCCGCGACCATCGCCATCACGGCCACCGACATCAAGCGGGTGCTGGCCTATTCGACGGTCAGCCAGCTGGGGTACATGATGATGGCGTTGGGCGTGGGCGGCTGGCTGGCCGGGATGCTGCACCTGTTCACGCACGCCTTCTTCAAGAGCCTGCTCTTCCTCTGCTCCGGCTCGGTGATCCACGCCGTGCACACCAACGAGATGCCGCTGATGGGCGGCCTCCGCCGGAAGATGCCGTGGACGGCCTACACGATGCTGGTCGGCTGCCTGGCGATTGCCGGGGCGGGGATTCCGTTCGTGATCGGGTTGAGCGGTTACTACTCGAAGGATGCGATCCTCGAACAGGCCCTGTCGTTCAGCAACGGGAACGCGCCGTGGGGACCGTTTTTCTTTTACACGGCGGCCGGGGGGGCGGCGATCACGGCGTTCTATATGTTCCGCCTGTGGTACCTCACCTTTGCCGGCAGCCCCCGCGACCACCATCGCTACGATCACGCCCACGAGTCGCCGCCGGTGATGTACGTGCCGCTGGTCGTGCTGGCGATCCTGGCGATCGGCGTCGCCTGGACGCCGCGGGAGGGGGTTTTGGGTGCCGTGCTCGGGGCCGTGGTGGTGCTGGCGTTGATGGGTCGGTGGCGGCTGCGGGCGGCGTCGGTCCACGATCCGCACGAGGTGGCGCCGCGGGGGCGGCTCGTGCCGCTGATGTTGTGCGGCCTGGTCCTGCTGGTCGCCCTTGCCTGGTGGCCGGCGGAGGACGTGGTCTTGGCGAGCCTGCTGGAGCAGGCCCGCCCGGCCGGCACGCTGGCCGGGCAGCGCGGCGTGCTGGTGAACATGACCTGGCCCAATGAACATGACAGCCACGCGGCGGCGATCAAGGTGCCCGCCACGCTGATCGCCTTCGGCACGGCGGCGGCCGGGTTCCTGCTGGCCACCGCCTTCTACGGTCTGCGGCTGGTGGATGCGGAAGATGCCCGCCGGCAGTTCCGGCCGATCTACAACTTCCTGCTCCACAAGTGGTGGTTTGACGAGCTGTACGATTTGCTGTTCGTGCGGCCGGTGTTGGCCGTGTCGCGGCTGACGGCGGCCCTGGATCGCCGCTGGATCGATGGCCTGATCGACGGATTGGCGCGCACCGTGCGGCACTTTGCCGAACTCTGGGACCGCATCGCAGATCGCACGATTGTGGACGGGCTGGTGAACCAGTTCGCCGCGGGGCTGTATCGGCTGGGGTTGTCGCTGCGGGAAGTGCAAACCGGCCGGCTGCGGCAGTACGTCCTGTTCATCGTCTTGGGCACGGTCGCGGCCTTCATCCTGGCAAGTTTCATCTGGAGTTATTCGCTGGCCCGCTAGGACGGACCGGTGGGAATGGCGAACCATGGACAATCCGTACCTGTTGCTGTTGAGCTTGGTTGTGTTCCTGCCGGCCCTGGGCGCCCTGGCCTTGGCGTTCTTCCCGCGGCAGAGCCCCGACGCCATCCGGCTGTTCACCCTGGTCATCACGCTGCTCGTGCTGGTGCCGGTGTTGTGGATGGCGATTCCGGGCAGCGACGCCCGCAAGTTTTCGATGGCCACGGAGACGATGCAAAACACGTTTTCGGTGCCCTGGATTCCGTCGTTCGATATTTATTACTTCATGGGGGTCGACGGGATCAGTTTTCCCCTGGTGGTGCTGACCGCCCTGATCAGCATGTTGGCGATGGTTGCCAGCTGGTCGATCACGCGGCACGTCAAGGCCTACTGCATCCTGTTCCTGCTGCTGGAGACAGGCATGTTGGGCGTGTTCCTGGCGCTCGATTTCTTTCTGTTCTATGTCTTCTGGGAAGTGATGCTGCTGCCGATGTACTTCCTGATCGGCGTCTGGGGCGGTCCGCGGAAAGAGTATGCGGCGATCAAGTTCTTCCTCTACACGCTGGTGGGCAGCGTCCTGATGCTGATCGCGATCCTGATGCTGTACTTCAACAGCGACCTGACGAAGCTGACGCCGACCCAGCTGGTGGCCAGCGGGGTGGTGCCCCGCACGGGCACGCTGACCGCGGACGAGGCAGGCGCCCGGCGGCTGTACGAGCGCTGGCTGGCGTCCAGCGACAAGCTGGCCGAGCAGTTCCGGGCCAAGCAGTCGCGGGACGAGGCGCTGCACACGTTCAACCTGCTGGCCCTGGCGGAGATGGGTCAGAGTACGCAGCTCTTTGATGACCCGATGCTCTTCGGCTGGACCTTGCAGCACTGGTCGTTCCTGCTGCTGTTTATCGGCTTTGTGATCAAGGTGCCCTCGGTTCCGGTGCATACCTGGCTGCCCGATGCGCACGTGGAGGCGCCGACGCCGATCTCGATGATCCTGGCGGGCGTGCTGCTGAAGATGGGCGGCTACGGCATTCTCCGCATCTGCTATCCGATCTGTCCCGTCGCGGGCTACGACTGGCGCTACGCGGTCTGCCTGGTGGGGGTGATCAGCATGGTCTACGGGGCCTTCGCCGCGATGGCCCAGCGCGATTTCAAGCGCCTGGTGGCCTACAGCTCAGTCAGCCACATGGGCTACGTGGTGCTGGGGCTGGGGGTCTGGTCGGCAGCGGCCGGGAACCTGTTCAACAGCGACTATTGGAACATGGGGGTCAAGGGGGCGATGTTCCAGATGATCGCCCACGGGATCAGCTCGGCCGGCATGTTCTTCATGGTGGGCGTGATCTACGACCGGGTGCACCACCGGAACCTCGACGAGTTCGGCGGACTGTTCGGCAAGATGCCGCAGTACACCGCGCTGGCGATCGGCATCTTCTTCGCGGGCCTGGGGCTGCCCGGGCTGTGCGGCTTCATCGGGGAAGTCCTGGTGGTGCTGGCGGTCTGGAATTTCGACGTCACGCTGGCGGTGATCTCGGCATCGGTGGTGATCTTGACTGCGGGCTACATCCTCTGGGCAATTCAGCGCGTGTACCTGGGAGCGGAGTACAAGGGTCCCCACGAAGAGGCCTTGACGCCGATCACCCCGCGCGAGTTGTCGGTGGCGATCCCGCTGTTTGTGCTGGCCATCTGGTTTGGCATCTATCCGCAGATCGTCCTGCGGTACATGGACAAGACGATCGACCGGCAGGTGCAGGTGCTGAGCGACTGGACGCGCCGGGAACATCCGAGCCGGACGGCATCGACGATGCCGGCGGGAGAGGGCGGGGAGGCCGGGGACGCGGCAGGGACTCCGGCGCGGAGCGCCGCAGGAGCGGCCCCGCGGTTTCCCTTGCGGCCGGCCCAGGCCACGGCAGCGGAGACGGCCGAGCGGGCGGCTGACACCGGCGAGTTCTCCGCACCGCCACCCCACACAACGCGGCGGGGAAGCCCGCCGAGGACCGCCGTCCGCTGAGCGGCAGGCGCACGTTCGGGGCCGCACCGGCTGGCCCCGGGACCGTCATCCAGAAGGTGCTCGACCGTGCAACTCCATCGACTGGTAGACCAACTGGTTGCCGACACGCTCGGTTCGCTCTGGCCTCCGTTTGCGCCGGAGATCATCCTGTGCGCGACGATCTTCGTAATGCTGATGGTGCGTGTCTTCGAGTGGGGCAAGCGGATCGACCCCTTCCTGCTGGCCCTGGCCGGATCGGCCCTGGCGCTTTACTTTGGCGATCCCTGGCAGCACCTGGGCGACCCCGTGGGACTGCCGCGTTACGAGCTGTTCACGGGGATGTTGGTGTACGATAAATTCAGCATCTTCCTGCGGGCCTTGCTCCTGTTGTTCGCCCTGCTGTTCGCGGTGTTGACGCGGATCAGCGGCATCCCGGCCCGCGACGACCGCTGCGATTTCTATTGCCTGGTGCTGGGCGCCACGTTGGGCATGTGCCTGATGGTGTCGGCCAACCACCTGCTGATGGTCTTTCTGGCGGTGGAGATGGCGAGCGTTCCTTCCTATGCCCTGGCCGGCCTCTTGCGCGAGCGGCGGAACAGCAGCGAGGCGGCGCTGAAGTACTCGGTCTACGGCGCGGGCGCGGCCGGCATCATGTTGTACGGGATCAGCCTGATGGCCGGGCTGCTGAACACGGCGCACCTGCCGACGCTGGCGCACCAGCTGGCGGCGCAGCTGCCGGGGATGCCCGGCGAACAAAAGCTGGTGCTCGTCCTGGGCGGGTTGATGGTGATGGCCGGCTTGGCCTTCAAGCTGTCGGCGGTCCCGTTCCACTTCTGGTGCCCGGACGTGTTCGAGGGGGCCAGCGCGGAGGTCAATGCCTTTTTGTCCGTGGCCTCCAAGGCCGCCGCGATGGGGTTGCTGGTCCGGGTGGTAATCGGTTTTGGCGTGGTGCCGGCGGGAGCGAGCCAGCCGCCGCCGGTGTCGGCGGACTTCGCCGCCGCGCCAGCCGCGGGCGGCTGGTTTGCCGTGGCGGACGAGGTGGCTGCGGACAAGGCGGCTGCGGCGGACGACGAGGACGATCCGACCGCGGCCGATCGTCACCGCGCGGCGGCCGCCGGTCTGCCCGCGGAGCCCCCAGCCGCGGACAAGCCGGCGGCCACGCGAACGCGCACGGCCATGAACCGTGCCCTGGCCCCGGTGCGGGAATTCGTGGCCCTGCTGGTGGCGATCGTGGCCGCCCTCACCTGCACCTTCGGCAACCTGGCGGCGTACGGCCAGACCAACATCAAGCGGCTGATGGCCTATTCGACGATCGCCCATGCCGGTTACATGATGCTGGCCGTACCGGCTGCCCTGGCGATGGCCGGGGTCAGCGACCGCGGGGCCCAGCGGGCGATCGCCGCACTGGCACTGTACCTGGGCGTCTACCTGTTCATGAACCTGGGCGCCTTTGCCATCGTCGCCTTCCTGCGCAATCAAACGGGCAGCGAGGAGATCGCCGACTACAGTGGTCTGGTACGCCGCTCGCCGGGGATCGTCCTGTGCCTTGCGGTGATCCTGTTTAGCCTGGTAGGGCTGCCACCGCTGGCCGGATTTGTCGGCAAGTTTGCGATTTTCGCTTCACTGGTCGAGGCCTATCGCGTGACCGGCCACAGCTATCCGATCGTCTTGCTGGTGGTGGGCGGCCTGAACACAGCGCTTAGCCTGTTCTACTATCTGCGCGTGGTGAAGGTCATGACGATCGACCCCGAGGCGGAGCGTGCCGCGGCACAACCGTTCTCGCTGGTATCGCTCCCTGGAGCGTACGTGGTGGCCGTGACGCTGCCGACCATTCTCCTGTTCGTGAATTGGGATCTCTTGAACAGCTGGACACTGGCGGCGACCAGCCGCCTGTTTTGATTTCTTGGTGTACGTTGCACGATTTTGGGAAGGCGAAGCTCCTGCTGGGCCCATCGACGCGGCGGCTCGGCAGGAGCCTCGCCCTCCCGGAGCAGCGGCGGCTCGGCAGGAGCCTCGCCCTCCCGGAGCAGCGGCGGCTCGGCAGGAGCCTCGCCCTCCCGGAGCAGCGGCGGCTCGGCAGGAGCCTCGCCCTCCCGGAGCAGGAGTGGCTCGGCGGAAGCCGCACCCTCCCGGAATCAGGCAACCCTCTGTAGCGGGGAAACGCGGGCATGCCAGAGGCGGATACGATCGCAGTCCTCAACCGACTGCTGGTTCTGCACAACCGCTCGATGCCGAGATACCTGGAGTCGGCTCGTCCCTGGCTGCACAGCGGGGACGAACGGTCGGCCCAGTTGCTCGACCTGATCGCGGCGGATCACCGCTTGATGGTCGAGCGGCTTGGCAGCCGAATTCTCGAGCACCACGGCCTGCCCGACCTGGGCGAGTTTCCGATGCAGTTCACCGACCTGCATGACCTGTCGCTGGACTACCTGCTGGGGGAAATGCTCGCCCGGCAGCGGGCCCTGGTCGCGGACCTGACCGGCTGCGTCAGGCAGCTGGACGGCACCCCGCTGGACAAGGCGCTGGCCGAAGAGGCCCTCGGCGGAGCCAAGGGGCACCTGGAGTCGCTCGAGGAACTCGCGCGGGAGACAAGCAGCACGCCCTGCTGAGCCCGGCCGCTTCCGCGGACGGAACGCCCCGTGATCTTCCGGCACCAGGCGCCGTACGTCGCCGGGTTGCCTGCCCGACGGGAGGCGGCCTGCGGCGAAGCACCATGTTGCTGTTCGACAGTCACGCCCACCTGGATGACGAGCAGTTCGATGCCGATCGGACCGGCGTGATCCGCCGCGCGGCCGAGGCGGGCGTGGGATACATCGTCGCCGTGGGGACTACGGCCGCGTCGAGTCGGGCCTGCGTGCAGCTGGCGGCGGAGCACAACACGGTCTACGCAGCGGTTGGCATCCAGCCCAATTACTGCGGTCAGGCAGAGCCCGGAGACTGGCAGACAGTCGCGGGTTTGCTTGACGAGCCGCGGGTCGTGGCCCTGGGCGAGACGGGACTGGACCGCTATTGGGACGACACGCCCTTGGCGGTCCAGGCGGACTATTTTCAGCGCCACGTCCAGTTGGCGCAGGACCGCCATTTGCCGTTCATCGTGCACATGCGCGACAGCGGCACAGAGATTTTGCAGGCGCTGCGCGCGGCCCGCGCGCGGGGTCCGCTGCGCGGCGTGATGCACTCGTTTACCGGCGACCTGGCCCTGGCGCGCGCCTGCCTGGAGCTGGACCTCTACCTCAGCTTCGCGGGCATGGTGACGTACCGCAAGTCGGACGCACTCCGCCAGGTGGCCGCCGCGATTCCCGCCGATCGCATCCTGATCGAGACGGATGCCCCCTACCTTTCGCCGCATCCCGAGCGGGGACGGCGTCCGAACGAGCCGGCACTGCTGGTCCACACGGCCAGGTGTCTGGCGGAACTCCGCGGGCGTTCCCTGGCGGATTTTGCTGACCAGACCACGGCCAACGCCCGGCGGTTGTTCGGCATCTGATCTGCCGCGCGCCGGTTGCGGCAGGGCCCTGGGTGACGTCGATCCGCCGGAAAATGTACCAGACCCCGACCGGTGAACGCTTACCCGCGTCGGCCACGGCAGCGCCGAACGCGGGGCATCGCTGTCCGAACTATTTCAAACTGCACAACCTCGAGAGCAGCGGGTTCTCAAGAAGTCTCTCCGTCCTGCGGGCTGGCGGGCGGAGCGGACGCTGGCTGGACGACCAGCAGTCTCGCCAGGGTAGCGGCCAGGGTCTGGAGCTGGTTGTCGTCCGCGAGCGTAAAGCGCAGCTGCACGCGGCCGTCCTCCGTCGGCTCCGCGCAGCGGCTCAGACCTCCCCGGATCTGCTCGACGACGGCCGGGTCGGGCGGGTCGCCCGTTTGGACCAGTTCGCTGACCAGTTGGATTGCCGCGCCGAGCAACTCGCCGCCGGCAGCCGCCACGCGCTGCCGCTGCTGGGCCAATTGTTCCGTCTCGTGGTTCACGCGGCGGTGTTCCGAGAGATCGACGGGGGCCGGGGGCGTCTTGCCCAGCAAGCGTTCCAGCCGCCGCTTCAGCTCCTCCATGCCGCTCTGCAGCTCGACCTGGGTCACGTCCGATTCCACGTCCAGGGCCGCCATGGCCAGGTCGTGCTTGGCCGAGAGCGTACCGAGCAAACGCTCCTCCAGCGTTGCCTCGGTCACCAGCAGGTAGACCTGCACCTGCCGCTTCTGGCCCATCCGGTGGGCGCGTGCGATCCGCTGCTCGAGGACGGCCGGATTCCACGGCAGATCGACGTTGATCACCGTGTTGGCCGCCTGCAGGTTCAAGCCGGTGCTGCCCGCGCTGCTCATGAGGATGGCGCGGCAGGCGGGATCGTGCTGGAAGCGGTAAACCAACTCCTGCCGCTTCTTCTGGGGCACGGAACCGTCGAGCCGGACGAAATCCAGGCCGGCCCGGGCCAGCAGCGGCTCGATCAGGCTGAGCATGGTTGTCCATTCGCTGAAGAGCACGATCTTGCGATCCTGCTCGGCGGCCAGCTGGTCGAGCAGCTCGCCCAGCCGCTCGAGTTTGCTGCTGTAGCCGGGTTTCTGCTTGTCCACCAGCAGCGTGCTGTCGCAAGCCATGCGGGCCATGAGGAGGAACTTCTGCAGCTTCAAGAGGTCCATCTCGGTGAGAAACTTCTTGGCGGCGATCTGGGCGGCGCGCTTGCAATACTCGTCGCTCATCAACCGCTGCTCGTCCGTCGGCGTAATCCGCACGATCTCGGTGGTCCGCTCGGGCAGCTCCTGCACGACCTGGCCCCGCGTGCGGCGCAGCAGGATCGGCCGCAGGGCCTCGCGCAGCTGGTCGAGGTGCTTGTAGCCCAGCACCCGGCCCCGCTCGTCGACCACGCGATGCCGGTGGAAGAAGCGATAGGCCGGGCCCAGCCGCCGGTCATCGATGAAGCCAACCACCGTGTACAGTTCCTCCAGGCGGTTTTCCAGGGGCGTGCCGGACAGCACCAGGGCGAACGGCGAGCGGAGCCCGTTGACGATCTGCCGCGTCTTGGACTCCCAGTTCTTGATCCGCTGTCCTTCATCCAGGATGATCAGGTCCCATGGAACGCGTTCCACGGTCGGATGGTCGCGCAGGACCTGCTCGTAGTTGACGATCGTGAAGAAGGCGTCACTGTCGTACTGGGCCCGGCGCTCGTCGGCCGAGCCGACGACCAACTGGGCGGAGCGGTTGCAGAACCGCCCGATCTCGCTGCGCCACTGGCTCTTGAGCGACGCCGGGCAGACGACCAGCACGCGGCGAATGTCGGCCAGTTGGGCCAGCAGCTCGGCCACGCCGATCCCCTGAATCGTCTTGCCCAACCCCATGTCATCGGCCAGGATGGCCCGGCCGGCGCCGACGGCGAAGGCGATGCCGTCCAGCTGGTAGGGAAGCAGTTCGGCGCCAAGCAGCTTGCGGCGCAGTGGATGGCGGTCCGGCCCGCGGCGAATCTCGTCGGCCGTCTGCCGCAGCCGCTTTTCCAGCAGCTGCTGCTCGATGAACTCCTCGGCGTCGGGGTATACGTGGACGGCCTGGCCGGCCCGCTCCAACCGCGCCACGCGCTGGACCACGTCGTTCACGTCGTCGCTGGGACGATCCAGGCAGGGGCCGAGCAGCTTCCGGGTGGCGTCGTCCAACTGGTGCGGCAGGTTGAACCGCAGACCGAGCTGCGGACCGTAGTCGACCCGCAGCGACAAGTTGCGGCGGCGGTAGGGCGCGGCGAGCTGCTTGCGCGAAAATCGCTGTTGCACCTTGCCCTGCACATGGAGGATATGCTTGCAGGTGCCCAGGTGGTTCGTTCGAAAGTCGGGGCAGGTGCAATACGACTGGCCCGGCTCGAATCCCCGCAGTGACACGCGGTAGGTCTTGCCGGATTGGTGGCTGGTGACGACGTAGTCCGCCCACGGTGTCGCCGGGTCAGCACTGCGGATCGTCATCTTTTCCTGCTGAGCCCGCGCGGCGCGATCAGCCAACGCGCGGCGCAGCAGCTCGTCGTCCGTGAGCAGCTCCAGCGGCTCGTGCGGATCGGGCGTCGCCGAGAGCCCCAGCGTCAATCTCTCCTCCAGCACCATGCCCAGCACGGCCGCCATGTGGTCACAGCGGATTTCGCACTGTTCGCAGTTCAGCTGCAGGCCCTGCGGCCGGCTGGTCATCTCGACCACGGTGACCGTTGCGCTGCCGCTGGGCAACTCTGGGTCGGGCACGTTGACGCGGAGCGTGTCACCGCCCAGGTAGACGTCGCGCGGCAGGTTGATCTCGAAACGCCCGCCCTGCCGCAGTCGCTTCTGCCCTTCCGCTACCTCGTCAGCCAGCAGCCGGCACGCCCCCCGCACCGTCAATCGCCCCAGCCGATCCCGAATTCCGATCCGACGCCGCTGACTTCGTGTCGTGGTCACCTTCCTGCTCCTGCGTGTGCTGATCCGTGCTTGCCGGGCGTTCCACCTGCCACGTGCGTAACCGTTCACAGGGCGGGGTCTGGTCCATTTTTCGGCTGTAAAGCTCTGCCAGACCCAAACGCGCTGGCCGAAAACATGGACCTGACCCCCTGGAATCGCCCGGGGTGTGAACGGTTACGCCGCCTGCCACCCGGCGGCTGGGGCGCCATTGTGCCACGTGTCGCCCGGGGTGGCTAGTGCATCGTCCAGGTTGAATCTTCGGATCAGCCGCGGGGCGCTCGCCCGCGATGAACCCGGGAACGACCGGGGGCTAGCGCCCTCCGGCTCGTCTGCCGCCCCCGAACTTTGAAATGGACAGAACACGAGAGTGGTCGCTGCGGGTGTTACGACACCGTTACCCCGTCGATTCCCTGCCCGAGGCTAAAATGGAGCGGGAGTCGCGTACGACGCGGTCGGCGCTGCTCCGTCTTCCAGGTCTCATGTTGTTCCGCCGCCTGGCTACAGGAGTCCTCGCCATGACCGGGTCCGCAACTTCGTCTCGCCGTCATGAGGTCCGCCGCCCGTCCCGCGCCGCGGGGTCGGGAGAACGATGGCCGGCCATCTGGGGCCGCCTGCTCCTGCTGGGTTGCCTGCTGGCCGGGTTGCCGCCAGCCGCTGCCGCGCGGGCCGCGGAGGTCGCCCCGGCGCCTCAGGCCGACGCCGCATCGCCGCTCAAACTGCACACCGAACGCGTGATCGTCTTCAAGGACGGCTATTGCCTGGTGGTGAAACGCGGCGTCGGCGTGACGGACGAGCACGGCGAGCTGCATCTGACCGAGGTGCCGGACGCCGCGGTGCTGGGATCGTTCTGGGCCACGCCGCGCGAGGGACGGCTGCTGGGAATGGTCGCCGGCTGGGTCGAAGCGACACGGCAGGAGGAGCAGAGCCTGCCCTGCCTGGAGACGATCGAGGTTCTCAAGGCCAACCGCGGCAAGGAATGTTCGGTGAAACTGCGCGACGGCGTGTCGCTGCAGGGCACCATCCTGGCGGTACTGACCCGCGAGACGCCCGTGCCAGCCGCCAGCGTGCCGCGGCCCGCGCTCACCTCGGCCGTGCCGGCAGCTCACCACCTGGCCAACTGGCAGGTGACCCCGGTACCCGCCGCGCCCGGGCCCATCGACGTGCAGACGACGGCCATCAGCGGCACGCATTTCGTGCTCCGCACGGCCGACGGCGACGTGCTGATTTCGGCCGGTGAGCTCCTGCGGTTGACGGTCCGCGACATGGAAACGAACCTGGCCCGTACCGTGACCACGAAGGAGCGCAAGAAGCGGCTGACGTTCCGCTTTGCCGAGCCCGGGCAGCAGCGCGAGCTGATGATCGCCTATTTCCGTCCTGGCTTGCGCTGGATTCCGACCTATCGGATCGAGCTGCCAGCGGCCGACGCGCCGCGGCAGGTGGCCGAAATCTCGATGCAGGCCGAATTGATCAACGAGGCGGAGGACCTGCTCGATACGCCGATCGATATCGTGGTGGGCGTCCCCAACTTCCGCTTTCGCACCATCCCCAGCCCGCTGGTGCTGGAGCAGACGCTCCGCGATGCCTTACAGCAGGCCGCGCCGCAGTTGTCGGGCCAGTTCCGCAACGATCTCTCCAACGCCCTGTTTACGCAGCGCGCCGGGGAGTTTCGCGGACCCGAGCCGGCCGTCGCGGCGGAGCCCGCGGCCGTCGAACTGCCGCCCGAGTTGAGCACGGCCGCCGCACAGGAGCTGTTCGTCTACCATCTGCCGCCATTCAGTCTGCGCAAGGGCGAACGGGCGGCGATCGCGGTCTCTCAGATGCAGGCTCCCTGCCGCGACGTCTACACGTGGGACGTGCAAATCAAACGTGCCGACATCGCCACCGCGCCCAGCGGCTCGGGCAGCCCCTCGCCCCTGACGCTCTCGACCAACGAGGTCTGGCGGCAGATCGAGTTGACCAACACCAGCGCCATCCCCTGGACCACGGGCGCCGCCCTGATCATGCAAGGCGGCCAGCCGCTGGCCCAGGAACTGCTGACTTATACCTCGCCCAAAGGCACCTGCCGCGTGCCGGTGACCGTGGCCGTCGACATCCGCGGCAGCCTGCAGACGGAGGAGGTCGATCGCCAGCTGCAGGCACTGAACTGGGACGGGTACCACTACGCCAAGCTCAGGCAACGGACCACGCTGGACGTGACCAGCTTCAAGCCGCAACGGGTACCCCTGGAAATCCAGTTGCGATTCGGCGGCCGCGCGGAGCAAGCCAGTCTGGATGGCCGGATCACGCTCGCGCCGTACCGCGAGGACGATTGGGACCAGTACCGGGGCTCGCCGGCCGTCAACAACAGTTCGACCGTCCGCTGGGTGCTCAACCTGGAACCGGCCAAGAAGATTCGCCCGACGGTCGACTACCACTTCTTCGCGCGGCACTAACGCGGCCGGACTGTGCGGAGGTCTGCCGGTGACCTGCATCCGTGTGTCCCGGTGCGCCAGGCGGGTACTGCTGGGCCGGCCACTGCCGGACCGTGCCGCGGGGATGACCTGTGTCGTAGGACTCAAGCGGCGGGCCACGCTGCCGTACTCGACGTGGCCGGCGTCAGCGGCTGAGGAGACGAACATTTGGCTCGGCGCTGACCGCCTTCGAAACTGCTGGCCCGGACCGCCGGAAAACGGGTGCCTGCCACCCCTCTCCCATCCGCCCGACCGCGTCGGCGCTCGTCGGCCAGCCTCCGGTCCGCACGTGGTGCCCGCACCAATCCTATAACGGTGGTAGCGAAGCGAGTGGTGTGCGTCGCAGGGTCAAGAAAGTTCCGCAAAACGGGGTTGCGGCCCCTGGTGCGCAGCCCGTCGCGCTGCGCGAATGATGCGCGCAGGCGGCAGCGGGACGGCGAAGGAGCTCGTCGACCCCCCCCGCAGCTGCCGTCCGCGGAAGGGCGCGCGTGGCGGTCTTCCTGGCCGTCTGGGAGTCGTCTGACATCCTGACGGTTAATGCTGACGGACCGGCGGCGGATCAGGGGCCTGAGCGACGCGGGCGACGGAGCCCCGGCTCAGATGATCTGCCGCAGCAGCAGGCTGACGCCGAAGGCCAGGGCGATGCCCAGGGCCACCAGGGCGAACCGCTTGCGGCGCGAGCGTTCCGCGACGGGCATCGGCTTCTCCTCGTCCTTGCGTTCCAGTGCGGGCATGAAGCGGCGCAAGCGGGAAAACCCTTCGTTATTGGAGAAGCTGCAGCCGATCGTGTGGCCCGATTCGCGGGCCCGCACCCAACAGACGCGAGCCGGGATTGTGACCGGACGTTCCGTGTCGGTCCCCACGGACAACATGACGCGGGCACCCTCGGGCGGAGCTTCGGGCGATTCCAGGCAGAATCCGCCGACGGAATAGTTGGTGATCTGGACCGTCACGGGCTTCGTCGACAACTCCCAGCGCGCGGTGCCGGCCACGGTGGCCGCGTATCGCGGGCTGCCGCGACGGTCAATGTAGCAGCCAGCGGCCAGCCGGTTCAGCGTGTCTTCCGTGACCGCTTCGTCCAGTGACAGACCGATCCACCAGCGGCCATCTTCCTTGGGGCGGGCCCAGCAGACGGTCGCGGCTGCCTCCAGATGCAGTTCCACGTCGTCGGCGTCCAGCTGCAGCACGACGACCTCGCGGATCGGCAGCGGCCCGTCGGTCGCGATCTTGGCCCCTCCGCACGACAGGTCGATCAACAGGCCGGATATCGGTTCGGTTCGGCCGTCGATCCTGCGCTGCAGGCACACCGCCAGCGCACGATCACCGCGAATTTCGTAGCGAGGATCACTACGGCGGCTGTCGGCTGCGGAACTCATCGACCTTCCTATCCAAGCAAGCGTCCGTCCTGTCCCGGCGCTCCAATTCCGGGACGAAGCCCCCGGGATAGATAGCATGTTTTCCGCTCGGCCGCCGAACTGCGGTAATCGGCCGGGAGTGTGCCGCTCGCAGAATCTGCATCACTGGTCGCGACCCCCATAACCGTTGCAGAAATTCCGCCGGCAACTGGCCTCGGGCGAACGCCCTGGACTCTCGCCTGCAGGGTTGCGGGGACGACTGCCGCCAGCCGGCAGCTTGTCGCGTGGCCGGCGGCCCGCGCGGCGCACGCCTGTCGGTCGGAAGCGGGACAAGCGGCGCGCGCCGGCGGGGGCCAGGCACGACCAGCGCGTCCGCGGCGCCGCGAGGCGGCGCACGGCGGCTGCCTGGGTCGGGCCAGCCGCCCCGACCCAGGGTCAGGCCGACCCGCCGCGCACGGTCCCGGCCGCTGGGGCCGCAGGCGGTCTCCCACACGTTCCAAATGGTTTTCGTGATTCTGGGAGGGGGAGGGCGAGGCTCCCGCCGAGCTGAGAAGCGGCTCAGCGCGCCGGCTCGGCAGGCGCCTCGCCCTCCCAAGATGGTGCAGCTCTGATTAGCGCGTCCCGTATCTCCCAGGATCACGCAAGGCTATTCTAGGCCCCGGCGCGCGAGACAGAGCGGGAAGGCGGCACGTCGCTCAACGGCGCAGCAATTTGTTCAGCGGCAGCTTGTCCAGCGGCAACTGGTGGCCCAGCAGCTTGTCGGGCCCGCCCAACCGCTCGGCCAGCTCTCGCGCCAGGCGGGCAACTTCTCCGTCGCTGATCTGCAGCTTCTCCCGAACCGCCTGTTCGTGGCGCGCGAGCTCGGCCGAGACCAGATTCAACTGCTCGGCAAGCACCTGGTTGGCTCGCTCGGCCAACTGTTGACGGCGCTGGTCAACCTCGCGGGTCAGGGCGCGGTTCCAGGCCTGTGCCAGCTCCGGCCCCAGGTTCGAGTGGAGTTTCCAGCGGGGTTTCTGCAGCGTTCCGTCCAGTGTCAGCTCGGCCTGCACCTGCCGCACCTCGGCCGCGGCGGCGGCCAGCTGTTCGTTCAGCACTCCGCCGGCCAGGTCCGCCTTTACGTGGGGCGTGATCGCCACCGGCTCCTGGCGAAAGCGAAGGGTCCCGCGCACGGTGTCCCCGACCAGTTCCAGCTCCGCCGAGACATCTACGGTTCCCGAGGCGACGGTGACGGCCAGCTGATCGGGCTTGCCCAGCTGACGCTCGGGCTGCGCCAGTCCCGGACAGTTGATCCGGATCTGGTCGCACGGCGCGGGGCCGGTCCGGTCCAGGACCGCTTCGAGTTTTCCCGCTGCCGCGCCGCCGCTCTGCAGACGGAGCACGACGGGCTGGTCCATCAACGCGGGGGCCGACGAGACGCCGGTCAGCGTGCCCGCGAACGGCACCGGCTGCTGGTTCAGCTGGCCTTCTCCGTCCAGTACCAATCGGCGAATCTGCACGTCGGGAGTCACGCGCAGCCCGGGCAACAAGACACGCATTCCGCGTCCCGCAACCGAGGTGGGCGGCGGAGAGTCTGCCGGCACGAAGCCGCGGGCCCACTCCAGCCACGCCAGGGCCTCGCGCACGCGCGGCTGCAGCTCGGGCCCCAGCAGGTAGCGCGAGAGGGTTTCTGGGTCGAGCTGAGTGGTCTGGAGCTTCTCGCGCAGCAGCCGCTCGTCATGTTCCCGCGCCTCGGCGGCAGCCCGGCGATCCAGGGCCGCCTGCTGACGCAGCTGCTCCAGTTGTGTCACAAGCTCGCGGGACTGGCGGCGCACCGCGTCCAGTTCGCCGGCGGCCTGCTGGTAAGCCTCGGCGGCGCGGAGCGGATTCGGCGGCCGTTGCTCGACGAGCTGGACCAGATTCTCTACGCGGCTGCGCAGCTCCTGGGACTGTTGCTCCAGCCGCTCGTAATCGCGCGGCCAGCGCTCGGCGAGTTCACGGCCCAGCCGCACCGAGTGCAGTTCGTTCTCCAGGTCGGTCTGCAGGGTTTCAACACTGCGGTCCAGCCACCGCGCACCCATCTCCTGGACCGAATCGCCCCAGGTCGCGGCCGTGCCCTGCGAGGGCTGCGCCGGGTCGAGCTGTCCGGAGGTCTCCCGCGGGCGGCCGATCCGCACACCGCCGATCCGACCCTCGTGCACGACGAGCTTGCGGCGGAGCAGGGCGGCGGTGTCCAATTCCAGAACGGTGCTCTCCGCCTGCACCAGGTTTCTCATCGGTGAACTGGGGTCCGCGAACTGAACGTCAATCAGCTGCAGTTGCGCGCGGAGCGGCACCAGCCTCAGGGCGGCGACCTCCACCTTGGCCCCGGTCACCCGCTGGCCGGCTTGAATCAGCGACCAGCGCAGCAGACCGGGCAGCACCAGGTAGCACACCGCCGCGGCGATGCCCAGCAGGCACAGTCGCGGAACCAGGTAACTCCAGCGAATCATCCGGCCCTCCCGTGACTGGGCACGGTCCCACCCGCCGCCAGCCGGGCGACGCGATAGCGCATCAGCCACGCCGCCAGGCGAGGATGATAGCGCTCGAACAGCGGCCGGCTCAGATGGTAGGCGGGATAGAACAGTACCAGGCCGAGCGCCAGTCCCCCGGCTACGACCGTGTTGTCCAGATCGGTCCAGGGGATCAGCGGCCGCTCGTACCAGGAAGCCAGGCAGGTCTGCACACCGGGATGCGTCAATATCTTCCAACCAAAGCCATGCAGCAGCGGGTCGACGACGGGCGCCAGAGCCGAGACGCCCATCGCCGTCAGCAGCCCCACGCCCAGGTTGACCCGCGTGGCAAACAGCAGCACCGTCAGGGACACGGCGATGAGATTGCCTTTCGGCACCAGGCCGATGACCAGACCCAGGGCGAATCCCAAGGCCAGCTGCCGGGCGGAGCAATCGGTCGTCAGCGCCCGGAGCGCCAGCCGCAGGGGACGAAACAGCCAGAGAAACGCTGTCATCGCGATACCTCTGGGATCGGCTTTCCGTACGCGCCCGCAGATAGGTCACAGAGGTATCGACCGTTAAAGTCGGCAGACTTTAGCAGGCTTCGCCACGCGGTGGGGGACCGTCAGGACTCTTGTGGCACAGGCTTCCAGCCTGGGTGGAATTACGGCTCAAGTTCTCGGGAGTCCGGCCTCCTTGACTTGGGGTTGGGATACCTTGTTGCAATCCCAACGTAACCCAAATCGTAACCGTTCAGAGCCCGGTGGAAGGTTTCTCCCGATTCCAGGGTGTCAGGTCCCTGTTTTCGGCCAGCGCGTATCCGCGAAGTCGAGTTTATCGGCCGAAAAATGGCCCCGACCCCGACCCGTGAACGGTTACCCCAAATCGGGCATGGAGGCCGATATCCATTTATACGGCACCCGCCGAGGATGGTCGCCTTTCGCTCCGCGAAAGTACGGTCTTTCGCGGAGCGAAAGACGACGATGATGTGACAAAGCCGACCGGCGGCAGCATACCTCCCCTGAAATCTGCGAAACTCGAACGAAGCTCCGCTTCCCTTGGGCTCAGGCACGCATGTAGGCCTTCAGTTCCGGCTTGATCCAGAATAGCAAGAGCGGGATGCAGGCTGGCAGACAGCAGGCGCTGGTCATGCCAATCCCGATGGCGACGATTCCCAGGATCCAACCCAACTTGCCGCGCAACAGGGGTGCCGCCGCGAAGAGCACCGTCAGCGGGACTGAGATGGCCGCGAGGATGGCCCCCATGATCTGAAATTCCAGCGGGGACGAGCTGGCATCCTCCGCGGCCAGCTGGTCGGCGAAGGCGAACAGGGCGATCCCGCCGCCGATGCAGGCCAGGTACAGCAGCGCCATCGCGACACAGTACGCCACATACCAGTACCAGACGGCGGGGATGCGGGGCGCTCCCGAAGCCTTGGATGGATCGAACCGCGGCGGCTGGTAGGGGGATGACTCCAGCGGCATGGTTCCCGTCCTGCGGATCGCAACCTTCAGGCGCTGTTCAACAATAAGTTACCGAAATCACTCATCAGCCGCGGGGCGCTAGCCCGCGGTCTTTCGCGGATGAACCGCGGGCTAGCGCCCGGCGGCTGATCCACAAAACCGGTAGGTAATTGTCGTGCAGCACCTCAGTCTTCGTTCTCGTGCTCGTACGCGAGGTCTCAATCCTACTTGACTTCGTCCTCGACCGCGAGCGCGACCTCGCGCGCGCTCCTTGCGGCGTGGCCATTCGTGTCCGTACTTGAAGAGCCTGGCGTGATCCTGGGGTCTATGCGACGCACTGACCCGAGTGGCACGATCTTGGAAAGGCGAGGCTCCCGCCGAGCCGGTGCGCGGCGCGGGTTTTCGGCTCGGCGGGAGCCTCGCCCTCCCGGACGTTTGGCGCCGCGGCTCGGCGGGAGCCTCGCCCTCCCGGACGATTTGCGCCGCGGCTCGGCGGGAGCCTCGCCCTCCCGGACGATTTGCGCCGCGGCTCGCGTTTCCCGCTCGTCGGTTAGCCCGGATTATTCATGAGCCGCAGCGCGCTAGCGTCCGGTTTTGATGGCATTGGGGAGAACCGGACGCTAGCGCGTGCCGGCTGATGTGCGCGGTGTTTTTGGGAAGACGGCCACCACCTGTTTCTCTGCTTCACCGTGCAACTTTACTCGTTAGGTTGATGAATAATCCGGGTTAGGCGCTGCACGACAATTACCTACCGGTTTTGTGGATCAGCCGCGGGGCGCTAGCCCGCGGTCTTTCGCGGATGAACCGCGGGCTA
>Ga0209398_1000216_pt1 | contig 39811 bp, 37 predicted proteins | sample AshMeaBigSpring_FD_184125 | JGI IMG/M metagenome (GOLD analysis project Ga0209398, IMG submission 184125) | Groundwater microbial communities from Big Spring, Nevada to study Microbial Dark Matter (Phase II) - Ash Meadows Big Spring (SPAdes)... | ecosystem: Environmental > Aquatic > Deep...
GGTGCCGCCTATGGTCACCAGCCGCACAACATCCTGCTGCTGATGGCGGCGTTCATTGTGCTGTTCCGACTTCTGCTGCTGCTCGATTCCACCACCCCTGGTCAGGACATCGCCGTCCGCCGCCGCCAGCTCGGCATCCTCTATGCGGTCGACATGTTCACCCCGTTCGTGAAGCTCGCGCCGCAACACCGCCGCCTCAGACCCAACGCAGGCCCGCTTCGCGGCTATCTCATCTTCCACCGGGTTCTCGGACTTGTGCTGACAGGCCTGCTGGCCATCGGCATCTACGCCGCGCGGTTCTGAGCCGCCCCCGCTTGATCCGGCGCTCGGAACCGGCATGCGCTTGCGCCAGCACTGAAAACGCTCGACGGGCGCCGGTTCCTGTCGCGCGCGCTCGAGCCGTTCCTCTACTACCTCGGTCCGACGCCCGAGATCATCATCCTCCCGATCATGATCATGTGGTTCGGTGTCGGCCCGGCTCCAAGATCGCGCTCGGAACGCTCTCCTGCTTCTTCCCCGTCGCGCTGTCGACGGCGGCGGCCATGCGCGAGGTCGACGCGGTGCTGATCCGGGTCGTCCGGAGCATTCGCGCCTCGACCGCGCAGATGGTGAGCAAGGTCTACCTGCCGGCGATGCGTACACCGATCATCAACGCCATCCGGCTCGGCCTCGGGGTCGCGATCATCGGCACGCTGCTCGCCGAGTCAAAGCTCGCGAACCGCGGCATCGGCCACCTGGTCATCCAGGCCTACGCCACCTTCGACATGCCGCGCATGAATGCCTTGTTGATCTTGTTGTTCGTGTTGGCCATCGGCGCCAACACGGCGGTGAGCTGCCGCGGCGGCCACGGCCGGCGCATCGGCTGAAATCCTCGAGCGTTCACAGGCACTTGGTGATGGTCGAGCCGCACTTGACGTAGCTGATGGCGTCCCACGCGCAGCAGGGCTCCTCCTTCTTGCACACCCAGGCGCGCTTCTCGCCGCCCGGGAATGTGTAATTGCACACCTTCTCGCCGGGCCCGGCTTTCGGTTTGGCCGCGGCCTTGGCGGGCGGCGCAGCGGTCTGAGCGGTCGAAAGCGCGGGCGCGAAGGCGAGCGCGGCGGCAATCGTTACGGCAGCGAGCACGCGATACATGGTGTTCTCCGAGTAGGGCCTCTCTCCGCCGCAGATTATCGCCGAACGGCTCGCCGGTGCCTATGGCGGGCCGGCATCAGTGCGCTGGAATGGCTATTGCCGCGGAGCAAGATAACGCCCCGGCGCGGGCGCACCGGGGCATCTCGAAAATGCGCAACGTCACGCCGGCGAAAACTATCCGCGCAGCCGGTTCTTGATGATCCGCGGGAAATCATCGCCAGCCGCGAGATCGCCACCGGGCTGGAACTCGCCGAAGCTCTGGCCCGCGGTCGCCTGAGCGGCGGCGGGGCGCTGCGGCGAGCGCGGATCGATCGACGCCTGCCGCCCATCCTCCATGTTCCACCAGCGCTCGCTCGCGCGGGCCGGCGCCGGCGGCGCGTGGCGGCCCTGCTGCGGGGCGCCGATCTTGGTGCCGACCGGAGGCCCGGCCTGGCTCGACCGACCTTGCCCCGCGAGTGCGCCGGCCTGTGCCGACTCGGCCTGACCTGCAAACCACGCATCGATGAGGTCGAGCTCGTCGGCGGAGAGGTTCAGCCCCTGGCTGCGGCAGCGGGCGACGACGAAGTTGCGGAACCGGCCTGCGAACAGGTTAGCCGAGGCACCCTGCTCGAACCACGGATCGGCCTCGCTGACGACCTCGAGGATGAACCGTACATCGTCGCGGCGCACGTCGATGCCGAGGCTCTGGGCGCGGCTCGTGATGTTGTCGACCGTCTGGGCGCCCTGCAGGTTCTGCTCGTTGATCTCTTCCGCCATCAGCTCGAACAGGGCGCGATACTCCGGCGGCGACAGCGGCGGCGCCTGGCAGGCGTCATGGATGCGCGCGATGGACTGCTGCAGCAGCGTTGCGCTCTCGGAAGTCTTCACGTCGTGTGGCTGCGGCGCCGAGGCGCGGGCCGAAACCGGTGGCGAGACCGCGCGCTGAGCCGCGATCTGGGTCTCTGCGGCGGGCGCAGTCGCGGCCCGCGCCGGCTGCGCGGCAGCGGCGACCGCAGTCTGCGTGCGCGATTGCTGCACCGGCGGAACCGCCGATCGCGTCGTTGCCGGCGGCGCGATCTCGCGCGACTGGTAGACCAGCGGCGGGCCGGTCTGCACCGTCGCGGCAACCGCGTGCGCCACCCCGGAAAGGTCGGCGACCGACTGGCGGACGTGGAAGACGAGATAGGGGGCCGTGCCCGTCATCCGAACGTCCTCGGGCAGGGCCTGCGCCAGGAGCTCGCGGAAATTGCCGGCGCCGGCCCAGCTCGTGCCGATCGTCTTGTCGTGGCCGAGGGCACGCATCGCGCGATCCGCCAGCACCTCGAGCGGCAGAGGCGCATCGGCCGCCCGGACATTCGCAACTACGTCGAGGATGATCTCGTCGCGGATCGCCTCGAGCGATGCGCTCGCGGCGATCGCAGGGGCGGCGCCGATCGCGGTCGTGAGTCGGCCCTCGAGCAGCAGCTTGAGCAGATCCGCCTCGCGAATCTCGGCGTCGCTGATCGCGGTGTAGGGCGCGGCCGTGTGATCATTGGCGAAGATCACGGTGCGGCGGGCATGCGCGCGCAGACGATGCAGCAGCGGCGTGAAGTCGGCATCGCCGGACAGGATCACGAACTCGTCGAAGTAGGTGTCGTGCGTGAGGTAGTCGCGCACGTCCATCACCATCCGGATGTCGGAGGAGTTCTTGAGTTGCGCGGTCAGCGGCGGGCAGTCGATGATCTCGAAGCCGCCGCGCAGGAAGTGATGGCGCACGAACGGGAACGAGCTCATGTCGGTCGAGTTGTCGGCCTGATTGCGGCGCGGCACCGGATTGCCATAGCAGCGGCTCATGACGATGCGCCGCTTCTCGGCGCCGAACAGGTTGTTCGTCGCCGTCATCAGCTCGCCGGTCTCGATCGCCTTCAGCCAGAGCGCACTGTCTTTCGAGAATCGCTTGGCGGCCTCGTCGTTCTTGCGCTTCAGGGACAGATAGATGTTGTCGTAGTCGACGAAAACGGCGCTGAGCACCGGTCCGGTGGACTCCCGTCTCATGGCTTGCAACCCCCGCTGCCCACTTGCTCGTAGTTTCGCGGCAATCTTCATGAGTCGCGATTCGAGGGCAAGCACCGGCCCTGCCGGCAACGCGGTGGCCGCCCAAAATCAACAGAAATCATTGCGTTGCCGCCGCCCGGCGCGGGTCGCGCCCGGTTGACGAGCTGTGGATGATCGGCGGTTCAGCGCGGCTGTGTGCCGCGCCAGCAACGCTCAATGTGGCCGGCGCGCACGAACTTCGAGCGACTCGCCGCGCGAGGCCGGGTCCCTCGAGCACCGCCTGCGCCGGCACCACGACCTCACGACCGGTTCTTGCGTTCGCGGAGCTCGCCGAACACCTGCCAATCGGCAGCCTTCTCCATGCCGAGCCGCTTGCGGATCGCGGGCGAGGCAGCACGCAGGAACGGGTTGGTCTCGAGCTCGATATCGAGACGCGTCGGCAGCGTCGGCTTGCCGGCGGCGCGCAGTGCCTCGACCTCCCGGGCACGCTTCTGCAGTGCGGCGTTGTCCGGATCGACCGTGAGCGCGAACCTGGCATTCGCGACCGTATATTCATGTCCACAGTAGAGCCGCGTCGCCGGCGGCAGTCGCGCGACCTTCGCGAGCGAGGTCCACATCATCTCCATCGTGCCCTCGATGACGCGGCCACAGCCGATCGCAAACAGCGTATCGCCGACGAACGCGACGCCGGCGGCAGGGATCCAGTAGGAGACGTGCCCGGCGGTGTGGCCAGGCGTGTCGATGACATGCACCTGGAATCCGCCGAGCGCGAGCGTGTCGCCCTCGCCGACCTGGCGGTCGATGCCGGGCACTTTCGCGGCCTCCCCGCGTGGGCCGACGATCGTGCAGCCGGTCGCAGCCTTCACGGCAAGATTGCCGCCGGTATGATCGCCGTGATGGTGCGTGACGAGGATGTGCGTGAGCCGCCAGCCCGTCTCGGCGAGCGCCCGTTGCACGGCCGCCGCCTCCGGCGCGTCGATCGAGGCGCACACGCCGGCCTCGGCATCGCGGATCAGCACGCCGTAGTTGTCGCTGAGGCAAGGGAACTGGTGCACGTCGAGCTTGGCCATTGCGCGGCTCCTGGCGTCGGCTGTCCTGCTTGTTTCGGCCGGACACTACCAGCCGAGAAGTGGATTGCAATGTCGGGGCAGCCTGACCACAGTGCTGCGGCCGGAGACTGACCGGCATCGGCAGGTCGGCGAACGTGCGCACATGCACCCAGACGTCGCAGGGCTCAGGGATTTCTACGCGCGGCCGCTGGGGCAGGTCGTGCGCCGCCTGCTGTCGAGCCGGATCCGCTCGCGCTGGCGCCGCGTGGCCGGCGAGACGCTGATCGGCCTCGGCTTCGCCTCGCCCTATCTCGGCGCCTATCGCACCGAGGCTCTTCGCACGGGCGCGCTCATGCCGACGGGCCAGGGCGCGCTGGTGTGGCCGCCGACCGGCGCGACGCATAGTGTTCTGGTCGAGGAGGAGCACCTGCCGCTCCCCGATTCCAGCGTCGACAAGCTGCTCGCTGTCCATTGCATCGAGGCCTGCGCAAGGCCGCGTCCGCTGCTGCGCGAGCTCTGGCGCGTGCTGACACCGGAGGGACGGCTGCTGTTGATCGTGCCGAACCGGCGCGGAGTATGGGCGCGGCTCGATGCAACGCCGTTCGGCCATGGCAGGCCCTACAGCAGCGGGCAGCTCGAGGGCCTATTGCGCGAGGCGCTGTTCACGCCGATCGACTGGAGCACCGCGCTGCACGTGCCGCCGGTCGAGCGGCGCATGATCCTGCGCTCCGCGCCGATGTTCGAGCGGGTCGGTGCCCGCCTATCGCCCGCATTCGCCGGCCTGATCATCGTGGAGGCAAAGAAGGAGCTGATGGCGCCGATCGGCTCGCCGGCCGCGGTCCGCCAGCTCGGCGGGCTGATCCACGTGGAGCGACCGTAGAGCGCGTCGACACGCAGGCAACGAGCCATCGGCGGTAGCCTTTGGGCAAGGGACGGCCGGCGGTCGCAATCCGACCGCCGACCGCTGCCTGGTCAGCTCAGCTTGCAGCCCGTGCCGGGGTCGGAAAGGCTCGCGGCGGCGATGCCGACCACCTTGTTCTCGCCCTTGGTCGCCCGGCGCAGATAGATGTGGTGCACGACCTCCTGCGAAGGCGACATGGACACCGGGCCGCGCGGGCTCGCGAACTTCGCCGCACGCATCGCCTTGTAGAGATTGGCCTCGTCCTCGATCTTGCCCTTGACCGCCTCGAGGCCGATCGCCAGGAGCTGGGCGGCATCGTAGCCCTGCACGGCATAGACGTCCGCATCGCGCTGTGCCTTCTCCTTGAAGGTCTTGCGGAACGCGGCATTCTGCGGGTTGTCGATCCCGTCGCCGTAGTGCAGCGCGGTCTCGATGCCCTCGGCGGCGTCACCCTGGGGTCCGAGCACGCCCTCGGTCAGGAAGCCCGAGCCGCAGAGCGGCGCCTTGAGACCGGCGGCCTTGTACTCCTTGACGAACTGCACCGCGCCGCCGCCCGCGAAGAACGCGCCGACCACGTCGACGCCGAGGTCGGGGATCTGGGCCAGCAGGGGCTGGAAGTTGGTCTCGGGGAACTTCAGCGTCAGCGTCTTGGTGACCTGGCCGCCGCCCTTCTCGAAACCGTCCTTGAAGCCCTGCCCGGACTCCGCACCCGCCGCATAATCCCAGGTGATCCAGGCCGCCTTCTTGTACTTCTTGCCGGCCGCGAGGCCCATGCCGTAGGCCGGCTGCCAGTTGGTGAAGGAGGTGCGGAACACGTTCTTCGCGCACTGCTCGCGCGTGACCGTGTTGACGCCGGCATTGGGCACGATGCACAGCGTGCTGCTCTCGCGCACGACCTTGTGAATGCCCATCTGCACGCCCGAGTGGACGGTTCCGATCAGCACGTCGACCGCATCCCGCTTGACCAGTCGCTCGGCGTTCTGCGGGCCGTTCTCCGGCTTCGATTCATCGTCGAGCTTGATGATCTGGATGTCGCGGCCGCCGAGCTTGCCGCCCTTCTCCGCGATCAGCTGCTCGATCGCGATCGTGATATTCTCGCCGAGCTTGGCGAAGGTGCCAGAGTAGGGCAGCATCAGCCCGACCTTCAGGGGCTTCGCCTGGGCGATGGCCCAACCGGTCGGCACGGCGGAGGCGGCGGCAAGCGTGCCAGCGCCCTTTATGAGACTCCGGCGCGAAACGGGCGTCTTGATCAGTCGGCTCATCATTGTCCTCCCTGGTGTCGTCGTTGGTGTCGCGGCCGGCTCGGCTCGCCGCGCTCAAAGTGCTGTTCTTGCGGTGGGACTATAGTGGGTTTTCTCTGGTCCGAAAGTGGCCACTTTGGCGCCTGCTCTGGTCAGACTGCCTTGCCGGGACGGCACAATTCGCCAATTGCGTCCGCCAGGTGCCTGTCCGCAATGTTGCGGTCCCCGGCCGCGACCCTGATGGCATGTGCCCGTGCCAGCACGTCGGCGTGGGTGCGCCCGGCCGGCGGCTCGAACTTGTAGCAGGCGAGTTCGATCAGCTGGCCGAGCGGATCGCGGAAATAGATCGAGTGCATGAAGCCCCGGTCGATCTCGCCGGATGACGCAAAGCCCCGCTCCTTGAGCCGCCCGACCGCCTGCCGCCATGTCGCGAGCGACACGGTGAACGCGATGTGGTGCAGGCTGCCGGCCTTGGTCGGCGTCGGGCGGGGGTCCTTCTTCCAGTCCTCGCTCGTGAACACCGTGATGAGCCGGCCGTCGCCTGGATCGAAATAGAGGTGGTTCTGCGTCTCGTCATCGAGGTTGGGCTGCTCGAACACGAACCGCATGCCGAGCACGCCCTCCCAGAAGTCGACCGAGGTCTGCCGGTCGGCGCCGACGAAGGTGATGTGATGCACGCCCTGGCTCTGGATCGGCGCCGGATGGCGCGCTTCTGACTTTGCCATCGGTCAATATCCTTGTGTCGACGCCAGTTCTACACCCGCCGGGCCGGCCATGGTAACCCATCGCAACCGGCAGACAGCCGAGCCCGCATGCTCGATCGGCACTCGCGAAGGAGATCCCTCCCGTGTCCAAAGAGGCGCCAATGACCCGCACGACCTCCGTCGACATCTCCAACCGCAAGGGCGGCCTGCCGATCGTCTCGCTCACCGCCTACCACGCCCACACCGCCGCGATCGCCGACAAGTATGTCGACTTCCTGCTCGTCGGCGACAGCCTCGGCATGGTGATGCACGGCTACGAGACGACGGTGCCGGTGCCGCTCGAGCTCATGATGATGCATGGCCGTGCGGTCACGCGCGGTGCGCGCCGCGCGCTCGTCGTCGTCGACATGCCGTTCGGCAGCTACGAGGAGAGCCCGCCGGTCGCCTTCCGCAACGCAGCCCGCGTGCTCAAGGAGACCGAGTGCGGCGCGATCAAGCTCGAGGGTGGGCGGCGCATGGCCGAGACGATCCGATATCTGGTCGAGCGCGGCATCCCGGTGATGGCCCATATCGGGCTGACCCCGCAGGCGATCAACACGCTCGGCGGCTTCCGTGCCCGGGGGCGCACCGAGGAGGAGTGGGCGGCCCTCGAGGAGGATGCGCGAGCCGTCACGGACGCCGGCGCCTTCGCCGTGGTGCTCGAGGCGATCGCCGAGCCGCTCGCGGCGCGGATCACCAGGGCGGTCGCCATACCGACGATCGGCATCGGCGCCTCGGCCGCGTGCGACGGGCAGATCCTGGTCATGGAGGATATGCTCGGCCTCTCCCCGCGCGTGCCGAGGTTCGTCAAGGAGTTCGGCCGGATCGGCATGGCGATCGACAGCGCGATCGCGGACTATGCGGCGGCCGTGCGCGACCGCGCGTTTCCGGCTGCCGAGCACACTTACGCGATGAAGAGTGCGGCGGTTCCGCCGACCGCCCCAGTCTCCCAGCCGGCCGCACGCAAGCGCTGATAAGACCTTCGCCCGCGCAAGAGTGCACCGCTTTTTCGACTGGCGCGGCCGACACTTTGCGCTAGCATCGGTGCCAGCCATCAATCCTTGCAGATCGAGGAAGCGCCTTGGCTTCGGTGGAGCTGATCGGCCTGACCAAGCACTACGGCGCAAGCCGCTGAAGGAGATCAAGACCTTCAAGGAGGACCCGGCCGCCGTCGAGAAATCGGCCGACGCGATCAAGGCGAAGTACACGCAGTACTTCAAGGTCCAGGGCGTGTCGTCAGTTGAGTTGAGTCTCTTCCGCCACGGCGGGTTGATTTCGCCGCAAGGCGCGCGTATCGCAATGGCCCCGACAAGAGGCGTTCACCACGGATCATGAGCAACGCCATCGAGACCGCGCCTACCCCCGCCAGCCGCTGGACGCTCAGGATGGCGCTGTTCAGCGGCGCGATCATCGTCGCGGGCGCGGCCGGTCACCGCCTGCTCGGCATGTCGACCCCGGTTGCGCTCAATCTCTTCAAGCTCGGCCTCGCGGTGGCCGGCGCGGCCCTGCTGATCGGCCTCTGGTCCGTGTTCCGCATCTGGCGGGACGACGCGCGCGGCGTGCTCGCGACGACGTTCGGTGCGCTGATCGCGCTCTGCATCTTCGCATGGCCGGTCTCCTATGCCGCGGTGTTTCGCGACCTGCCGGAGATCAACGACATCTCGACCGATGTGCTGCAGCCGCCCGCCTTCATCACCTTGAAGGACGGACGCGGCGCCGGCGCCAATCCGTCCGCCTACCCCGGACCCGCGATCGCGCGCCGGCAGAGCGAAGCCTATCCCGACCTGCGGACCTTCGTCGTCAGCCGCGGTGCGGAGGAGGTCTTCGAGCTGGCGCATCGGGTCGCGACCCGGATCTTCAAGATGAAGATCGTCGCCGAGACGGTGCCCGGCGCCACGTCCGCTCAGCCCGGCAGGATCGAGGCCATCGACCGCACGCCCTGGCTCGGATTCTATGACGACATCGTCATCCGCATCGCCGGCGACCGGAACCGCTCGCGGGTCGACGTGCGTTCCGCCTCCCGCTACGGCCGCCACGACCTCGGCCGCAACGCGAGCCGCATCCGCCGGTTCCTGCGCGAATTGCAGGCCCATCTCGACATGACGACGCCATCGTCGAGCGGCGAACGCATCGCGCGGCTGCGCTCCCGGCTCGGCGACCGGATCGCGGTCCCTAAGCGGCTGAAAGGGGCTGATCCGGCGTCAGCGGGCCCGAAGTCCGCACAAGACCGCGCGCGATCAGATGCTCCACGTGGGCCTGAACAGAGAGTGCGGCCGCGCGTTCCAGACGAGCGTCAATCCCGCGATACACGACAGCAGCAACCTGTCCGATAGTCGCGTGTCCCGCGCGGATCGCCTCGAGGATCGCCTGCTCGCGCCACTGGCGATGTGTGCGGAAGGCGCGCACCATGCGCAGGGGCGACTCGAGCCGCCCGCCATGGCCCGGCAGATAGAGCGTGTCCTGCCTCCGCTCGATCAGGCGGTCGAGCGATCGCATGTAGTCGGCCATGTTGCCTTCGGGCGGAGCGACGACGCTCGTATTCCACGCCATGACGTGGTCGCCGGAAAAGAGCACGCCGCTGCCGGCGAGCGCGAAACAGAGATGGTCGGGCGCATGCCCGGGCGTGAACACCGCCATCAGCTCCCAGCCTGGCCCTGAGACGCGGTCCCCGTCCCGCATGACGATGTCGGGCGAAAAGCTCGCCTCGACGTACTCGCCACCCGATGGACTGGTGCGGTGCCGGCCGGGCGATGGCGCGATGCGCCCGTAGCCGCACGTGCGCGCGCCGGTCCGGGCCTGCAGCGCGGGCAGGCCGTCGAGGTGGTCGTGATGGGTATGGGTCAGAAAGATATGGCTGATCGGCCGCCCGCCGGCGGCAGCGAGCACCGCCTCGATATGAGCCGGGTCGTCTGGCCCCGGATCGATCACGGCCAGGCTGCTCTCGCCGAGGAGATAAGTATTCGTCCCCTTGAATGTGAACGGGCTCGGGTTGTTGGCGACGACGCGCACGATGCCGGGCGCCATCGCCAGCGGGACGCCGTAGGCGAACTGCATCGTCGTCTTGAACTCGATCGGCTCGGCCATCGATATCACGGAATTGTCGCAAGGCGCGATCGTAGCGCGTTCAGCCCTCGGGGTCACGCCGGAGCGCGCCGGGTTCCGTGCGGCACAACTCTTTTTTTCTTCTAATCGTCGCTGAAATGCGCCTACAAGGTCGCAAAGTCGTGAACGTGCAATCTCAACGAGGCATGCCATGCGCCGTATTCTGCTCGTCGTGATCTGTCTCCTCCTCGCGTTCTACGTCGGATGGCCGCTGTGGTCGGCGCTGCAGCTGCGCACCGCACTCAAGGCCGAGGATGCGGCCGGCGTCGAGAAGCGGATCGATTTCCCGAGCGTGCGCGCCTCGATGCGCCCCGCGATCACGCAAAAGGTCGGGGAGAGCTTCGATGCGCTCACCAATCAGGCCGGTCCGAGCGGAGCCTTGATTGCGACACAACTGAAGCCGCAGGTGCTGCCCAAGGTCGTCGATACGACGCTCGATAGCCTCGTCACCGCGCAGAATGTCATTCGGCTCGCCAACGACGCCGGGCCGATGAAAGAGCGCATCGAGCGCATCGTCCGTGATCAGCTCGGCAAACTGCCCGGGCTGCCCGCGGGCGCGGGCGGCACCATTCCCGGCGGCATGGCGCTGCCCGGGGGCCTCCCCGGGGGCCTCGGCCAGATCGCCGGCCAGCTCGGCCTCGGCGGCAAGCCGGCGTCACCCGTCCAGACCGTTCCGACCACGGCGCCGACAGCACCCGCGACCGGTGCCGGCACCGAGTACGGGCTTTCCAATATCAAGCGCTTCGCGTTCACCGGCCCGTTCGGATTTGAGATCGGTCTCGCCAAGGACGCCTCCGCGACCCAGCCTGACGTTACCGCGCAGATGGGCTTCACCGGTGCCGATTGGAAGCTGACCGGCCTCGTGCCGCGGCTCTGATCCTTCGCGCGCGTCCGAGGGTCGGACGGATGAATGCGGCCTCTCGCCGCAATCCACGGCCGGGAATACCCCAAACGGCCGCGCGGCCCCGAGCAGGACGCGCTGCCGGCCTCTCCCCACCGAGGCGACAGGCATTATTCGAACCGGTATCGGGCGGTTCGTCGGGAGAATTAACGCATATGTCTGGCCGGCGACCATAACAATTGCCATTTCCATCGGACGCGATATTATAATGGTGGTTCGGTGCGGATCGAATCCCTACGTCCGGCAATTCCATTTCCATCCGACCTGGCAGAAGAGCGAGGACAGACGAATGCGCGCGCCAAATCTCGATAAGTTGTCTCTGAAGGAGCTCCTCGATCACGAGGCGAAGGTGAAGAAGGCGATCGCGCATGCGCGCGAGCGCGACAAGACCGAGGCCAAGCAGAAGGTCGACGCCGTGCTCAAGGGCATGGGCTTTTCGTTCGGCGAACTCTATGGCGGCCGCGGCAGCGGCAAGGGCGGCAAGGTCGCGCCGAAGTACCGCAATCCCGACAATCCGGCCGAGACCTGGACCGGCCGCGGCCGCCAGCCGCGCTGGCTCGCCGAGAAGACCAAGAAGGGCGCGAAAATCATGGATTTTGCGATCTGAACTAGTCCGGCGCACCGTCGCCTCACTCCGATCTGCGGCGCAGGTGCCAAGCTCGTCGCCTTCGCGCTCGTTGCCCGGCAGCGGGCGCGGGCGCGTTGTGCTTCATTGCTCGGACTTCCCCGGCAACACCTCCGCATGAGCGCCTGAGCGATCCCGATGACCGATCTGCAGGCCCTTCTCCTGTTGTGGGCGGTCCACATGCTGGCGGTGATGAGCCCTGGCCAGTCGTTCCTGCTCGTCTCGCGCACGGCGCTTTCGGCCGGTCGCGGTGCCGCATTCGCGAGCGCCGCCGGAATGGCCGCCGGCATCGCGCCTTGGGCGATCGCGGCGATGCTCGGCCTCGCGCTGCTCTTTGCGCAGGCACAATGGCTCTATGCCCTGATCAAGATCGTGGGCGGGGCCTACCTGATCTACCTCGCGATCATGGTCTGGCGGCACGCGCCCGAGCCGATCGCCGTGGCGCCGCAGCAGGCCTCCGCCCGGACTGCGCTGATGCCGGCGTTCCGGGATGCGTTCCTCACCCAGATCACCAATCCGAAGGTCGGCGTCTTCTTCGGCTCGATATTCGTGACGGTTCTGCCGCCCGAAGCTCCGCTCTGGCTCAATGCTGCGATTTTCGCGCTGGTATTTTTCAATGAGCTCGTCTGGTATGCGCTCGTCGCCGTGCTGTTTTCCAGCGGCGGACCGCGCACCGCATATCTCAGGCTCAAGCCCTGGGTCGACCGCGCCATGGCCGGGTTGCTGGCGCTCATCGGCGCAAGGCTCATCATCGATCACCGGTAGGGAGCACGCCTCGGACTCGACGCCGGCGCGCGCCGCATGTTAGGTCAATAATGCTGACCTAACAGACCATCGATGTCCCTCGACCTCCTCCTCGCGCTGCTGGGATTTGCCTTCGTGACCTCGGCCACACCGGGGCCCAACACGATGCTGCTGCTTGCCTCGGGCGTGAACTTCGGCGTCCGGCGCTCGGTGCCGCACATGGCGGGCGTCATCGTCGGCTTCGGGATCATGCTGGCCGCCGTCGGCGCCGGCCTCGGCGCGCTGTTTGCGCAACTCCCCGGCGTGCATCTGGCGTTGCAGGTCGCGAGCATCGCCTACATGCTCTGGCTCGCGTGGCGGCTGGCGACGACCCGCACCCTCGAGGGCGCTGAAGGCTCGGGCCGGCCGATGACGTTCCTCGAAGGCGCGGCATTCCAGTGGATCAACCCGAAGGCCTGGGCCATCGCGCTGGCCGGAGTGGCGACCTACACGGAGCCGACGCGGCCCGTGCTGTCACTCGCGATCTTCGTTCTGGTCTTCGTCGCCATCAACCCGCCGATCGTACTCGCCTGGACGGCATTCGGCGTCGCGCTGCGAGAGGTGCTGCAGGAGCCCCGCATCCTGCGCACCTTCAACATCGCGATGGCGCTGCTGCTCGTCGCCTCCCTCTGGCCCGGGGTGCGGCACTGGATCGGAGCCGGAACATGATCGCCAACACCGACCTCCTGCTCGCACTCGCCACGTTCTGCGCAGTGACGCTGTTCACGCCGGGGCCGAACAACCTGATGCTGATGACGTCGGGCCTCAACTACGGGTTCCGCCGCGCGCTGCCCCATTTCTGGGGCGTCAACCTCGGCTTCACATTGATGGTGCTGCTGGTCGGGCTCGGGCTCGGCAAGGCCTTCGAGGCGGCGCCGGCGCTCTACACCACCCTCAAATACCTCGGCGCTGCCTATCTGCTGTATTTGGCATGGGAGATCGCGACCGCGGGCCCGATCGAGGGGTCGGGCGAAAGGAGCGGCGCGCCGATCACTTTCCTGCAGGCCGCCGCATTCCAATGGGTCAATCCGAAGGCCTGGGTGATGGCGGTCGGCGCCGTCTCGGCCTATGCGTCGATCGCGCCGTTTCCGTGGAACATGCTGATCATCTCGGGGCTTTTCGGCCTGCTCGGCTGCGGCTCGAGCGGCACGTGGGTCGCGTTCGGGGCCGCCCTGCAGCGACTGTTGACCAATCCGCGGCAGGTGCGCATCTTCAACGTCGTCATGGCGCTGCTGCTCGTCGCCTCGCTTTGGCCGATCGTCGCCGACCTCTTCTGAACGGAGGGATCGAACATGCGCTTGCTCGGCTTCCTCGCGCTCTGCCTGCTGGAGATCGGGACACTGCCGATCGAGCCGGCACTGCGGAAGCGGGGGCAGTCATAGCCCGATCCACCTCGACCACCGCCAACCGGAGCAGCCCATGATCCTCATCGGCCAGTTCGACAGCCCGTTCGTGCGCCGCCTCGCGGTCTCGCTCAACGTGCTGGGCATGCCCTTCACGCGCAACCCGCTGTCGGTGTTCGGCGATGCCGATGCCATGCGCAAGCTCAACCCGCTCGGCCGCGTGCCGGCACTCGTCCTCGACGGCGGCGAGGTGCTGGTCGACAGCGGCGCCATCCTCGACCACCTCGACGAGGTCGCCGGTCCGGAGCGCGCGCTGATCCCGCGCACCGGCAAGCCGCGCCGGGATGCGCTGCGTGCGATCGCGACCGCGACCGGCGCCAGCGAGCTCGGGGTCGCGCTCGTCTTCGAGCGCCTGCTGCGGCCGGAGGCGAAGCACTACCGGCCCCTGATCGAGCGCCGGCGGGTGCAGATCGATGCCGCGCTCGCCGCGCTCGACCGGATGGCCGATGCGACGTGGATCGGCGGCGCGCGCCCCGCTCAGACCGGCATCACCGCGGCCTGCATGATCGGCTATCTGAAGCTGCGCAACCCCGACACGTTTCCGGCGGGCCGCTATCCGGCGCTCGAGCGGCTGGTGGAGACCGCCGAGAAGCTTCCGGCATTCATCGCCGCCCGACCCGCCGCCGACGAGACCATTCCGGCGCCCTCCCGGAGCTGAACGCAAAAGCTCCGCGCGAGGCGCATGGCGGCTCGCAACCGCGTCAATTTCCTTGCCGCAGCGGCAGCGAGCCGCTATCGGCTGGACCTCGCATCCAGTCGTCGAAATGGCCGCAGGGCCGCGAGCCAACGCAACGGGAGCCGTACATGCGCGTTTACTACGACCGCGACGCCGACATCAATCTGATCAAGGGCAAGAAGGTGGCCGTCATCGGCTACGGCAGCCAGGGCCACGCCCACGCTCAGAACCTGCGCGACAGCGGCGTCAAGAATGTCGTCATCGCGCTGCGCAAGGGCTCGGCCTCGGCGAAGAAGGCGGAGGCCGCCAAGTTCAAGGTGATGGAGGTCGCCGAGGCGGCGAAATGGGCTGACATCATGATGATGCTGACGCCCGACGAGCTGCAGGCGGACATCTATCGCGACCACCTGCATGCCAACATGAAGGACGGCGCGGCGCTGATGTTCGCGCACGGCCTCAACGTGCATTTCAACCTGATCGAGCCGCGCGGCGATATCGACGTCGGCATGATCGCGCCGAAGGGCCCCGGCCACACCGTGCGCTCCGAGTACCAGCGCGGCGGCGGCGTGCCCTGCCTGCTCGCCATCCACCAGGACAAGAGCGGCAACGCCCACGACCTCTTCCTCTCCTATGGCGCGGCGGTCGGCGGCGGCCGCGCCGGCATCATCGAGACGAGCTTCAAGGAGGAGTGCGAGACCGACCTGTTCGGCGAGCAGGTCGTGCTGTGCGGCGGCCTCGTCGAGCTGATCCGCGCCGGCTACGAGACGCTGGTCGAGGCGGGCTACGCGCCCGAGATGGCCTATTTCGAGTGCCTGCACGAGGTGAAGCTGATCGTCGACCTCATCTACGAGGGCGGCATCGCCACCATGAACTACTCGATCTCCAACACGGCCGAGTTCGGCGAATACGTGACGGGTCCGCGCATCATCACCGACGCGACGCGCGCCGAGATGCGCCGGGTGCTGAAAGACATCCAGTCCGGCAAGTTCACCTCCGAGTGGATCCGCGAGTGCAAGGCCGGCCAGCCGCGCTTCAAGGCGACGCGGCGCCTGAACGATGCGCATCCGATCGAGGAGATCGGCGCCAAGCTGCGCGCGATGATGCCGTGGATCAAGGAGAAGGCGCTGGTCGATCGCAGCAGGAATTGAGACTGCGACACCGGGCGCCTCGCCGAGGATTCGACCCGATCCCTTTCAGCGGATCGCCGGTCCGCGCGTCTCGTCGCGCCTCAAGGCTTCTTCACACAGGCCGCCAGTGCCTTATCGCGCTTCTGCGCCGCAGCTTTCCAGGCATCAGGGGCGACGGACGCGCACCAGGTCATGTGCGCCTTGAGGTCGGAGCTCCAATCGGCGCCGGAGAGGCCGCACTTCCTCTGCTCGTTCTCCTGCTGCTGTTTGAGCGCGGTCTTGGCATACCAGTCGCAGTTGGCCTGCGCCTGGACGACCGGCGCGCGGCCGAGAGTGGCAACCAGGGCGGCGAGCCCGAGGGCGGCAGCAATCCGGATCTTCGACATGAGCATGCTCCTCACCTGACGCCGCGGGCCTTCAGCAGCCCTCTGGCGTCCCCGGATGAACGGCGGCTAGACTAATCGGACACACCGCCACCGTCATCCCATCCTGCGCGAACCTAGGCCGACCCGCATGAACCCACACTGAATGCCGGCCGCAGCCGACGTTCACCTCGGGCCACCCTGGCCGCCATCCCAGATGCGCCGCTGTGGCCCGCCCGGCGAATCCAAGGGGATTGCCGGGCCATCGAAGGGTCGCCATCCCCCGAAAGGCAGCCGAATCACCTTAAGGGTCGACGACCCTCCAACCCCTCGGATGTCCAGGTCCATGCCGCCCGCCGAGCCACATGTCGCTGGATTTTTCGACAACACCGAGGCGCCTGCGCACGGCATGGGGAAGGCGCGGCACGTCCTCGAGAGCGTGTTCGGCTATCGCGCGTTCCGCTCGCACCAGGCGGAGATCGTCGAGACCCTGCTGGCCGGCGGCGACGCCCTGGTGCTGATGCCGACCGGAGGGGGCAAGTCGCTCTGCTACCAGGTCCCTTCGCTCGTGCGCGCGGGCACCGGCATCGTCGTCTCGCCGTTGATCGCGTTGATGCAGGACCAGGTCGACGCGCTGAAGGAGGTCGGTGTCCGCGCCGCGTTCCTGAACTCGACGCTCGATCGCGCCGCCCAGGCTGAGGTCGAGGGTCAGCTCGCTGCCGGCCGGCTCGATCTGCTCTATGTGGCACCCGAGCGGCTGATGCAGGAGCGTACGCTCACGCTGCTCGGCCACGCGAAGCTCGCGCTCTTCGCCATCGACGAGGCGCATTGTGTCTCACAGTGGGGACACGACTTCCGGCCGGAGTACCGCCAGCTCCGCCAGCTCGCCGAGCGGTTTCCCGGCGTGCCGCGGATCGCACTCACCGCCACGGCCGACGAGCGCACCCGCGAGGAAATCGTCAGCGAGCTCAAGCTCGGCGCCGCGCGACGTTTCATCGCGAGCTTCGACCGGCCGAACATCCGCTACACCATCGCGGAAATGGGTGCGACCAGCGCGCGCGATCGGCTGTGGTCGTTCATCGCCGCGGAGCATGCATCCGATACCGGCATCGTCTACTGCCTGTCGCGGCGGGCGACCGAGGAAACCGCCGCCTTTCTCACGTCCAAGGGCCGTACAGCGCTCGCCTATCACGCGGGCCTGCCGCCGGAGGTACGCCGCGCGACGCAGGAGCGGTTCCTGAACGAGGATGGACTGATCATCGTCGCCACGATCGCTTTCGGCATGGGCATCGACAAGCCGGATGTACGCTTCGTCGCCCACCTCAATCTGCCGAAGACGATCGAGGCCTACTACCAGGAGACGGGACGCGCGGGCCGCGATGGCGAGCCGGCCAATGCCTGGATGGCTTACGGCCTCAACGACGTGATCCAGCTGCGCCAGTGGATCGGCCAGAGCGAGGGCAGCGAAGCCTTCAAGAAAGTCCAGCGCCAGAAGCTCGATGCACTGATCGGCCTCGCCGAGCTTCCGTCATGCCGGCGCCAGGCGCTGCTTGCCTATTTCAGCGAGACGCTCGCGGCGCCCTGTGGCAACTGCGACAACTGCCTCGAGCCGCCCGCGACCGCGGATGGCACCGTGCTCGCGCGGAAGGCGCTGTCGGCCGTCTACCGCACCGGCGAGAGCTACGGCGTCGGCTATCTCGTCGACGTGCTGATGGGGAAGGCGGATGCGCGCTGCCTGCGCAACGGCCATGATCGCCTCTCCGTGTTCGGCATCGGCAAGGATGTCGACGCTTCGGCGTGGCGGACGCTCTTTCGCCAGCTGGTCGCGGCCGGCCATCTCGCCGTGGACGAGGAAGGTCATGGCTCGCTCGAGCTGACCGAACGATCGCGACCGCTGTTGCGCGGCGAGGAGCCGTTCCGCATGCGCGTCGAGCGAAAGTCGAACGGCCGCAAGTCGAAGAGCAAGGCGGCGGCAATCGTGCAGGTCGCGAGCGCGGATCAGTCGTTGTACGCCGCACTCAAGGCCTTGCGATTGCGGCTCGCCCAGCAGGCGCACCTTCCGCCCTATGTGATCTGCCACGACACGACGCTCGTCGACCTCGCGACCCGGCGGCCGGCGAGCGAGGCCGAGCTGCACGCCATCACCGGCCTCGGCGAGCGCAAGATCGCCCGCTACGGGGCAGCGCTGCTCGGCTGCATTGCCGCGCACAAGCGCCATCCCGTGCTCGAGAACCGCCTGTCGGCGTCGGTCAACCAGACCCTGGCGCTGCATCTCGAACAGAAGAACGCCGAGACGATCGCGCGCGAGCGCGGCCTCGACATCGCGACGGTGTGGGGCCACTTCGCCGAGGCGATCGAGGCGGGCCTCATCGAGGCGCGCAGCGTGCTCGCCGTCGACGAGGCGGACATCGACGAGATCCTCGGCACATTCGAGCGGCTCGGCACCGTCGACAGCGGCCGCCTCGGCCCCGCTCATGCCGCGCTCGGCGGGCGGTTCGACTATGGCCAGCTGAAATGCCTGCTCGCCGAGCTCGCCTGACGACCGGCCGGCAGGACTGCGGTGCCGGATCGCTCGAGAAGCGCGCCGAGCCGGGCCAGCGCAATCGGAGTTCGTAGCTGTCCACCTGCCTCTTTCGAGGCGCCACCCGCCGACATTCGTGCCGGGGCCCCGGTCGACGCCGCACGCGCCGAACCTGGGCCCGAATTCCACGACATCGATTATTTCGAGATGGCCATGCCCTCAGACTATCGATTCGAGCACCAATCGGCATTGTCGCCGGCTCTTTGTGGGGCCTATCCTTCCGACGCGAGCCCGAGCTGGGCCGGCAGGCGCGGCGCCCGTGGCCGGCCCGACGCAGGCCGAACGGCACTGACGGATCTGCTGGTCGCGACAACGGAGCGAAGCTCATGTCTACTTCTCCTGCGGACGCGCACACCGTCGAAGCTTCAGTCGGCCATTGGCTGCAGCTCGTCGGCATCACCATCGACGTTGTCGGCGTCGCCATCATCGTTGTCGGTATCACCTGGTCGACGTGGGCCTTTCTGCGCCGGTGCACCGAGGTGAGCCATTATGACGACTACAAGATCAGGATCGGCCGCTCGCTCCTGCTCGGCCTCGAGGTCCTTGTCGCCGCCGACATCGTGAAGACGATTGCGCTAGAGCCGACGTTCTCGAGCCTCGGCGTGCTTGCAGGACTTGTCGCCGTGCGCACGTTCCTGGCCTGGACTCTGGTGCTCGAGATCGAGGGCCGTTGGCCATGGCAGCTGGCCAAGTGCCATTCGATGCCGAAACCGACGCCTGGATGAAACGAGGTCGGCGGGCGGGTGCCCGTGCGGCAGTGCGCAAGCCGCCGCCGGCAGCGGAGCCCCTGGCCACCGCACGCTCGATTCGCAATGCCGACGCCATCGCGAGGTACTCCGATGTCCACCCCATTCGACGCCATCATCATCGGCACGGGTCAGTCGGGGCCATCACTGGCGGAGCGCCTGGCCCAGACCGGCCAGCGGGTCGCGGTCATCGAGCGCAAGCACTTCGGGGGCACCTGCGTCAATTCGGGCTGCATCCCGACCAAAGCGCTGGTAGCGAGCGCGCACGCGGCCCAAATTGCGCGACGGGCGGGGGATTTCGGGGTCGCCATCGGCGGGCCGGTCACCGTGGACATGAAGCGCGTCCTCGAGCGCAAGGACGCCATCGTGGCCAAAGGCCGCGGCGGGGTCCGTAGCTGGATGGAGCGCCTGCCCAACAGCGCCGTCTATGTCGGCCATGCCCGCTTCGAGAGCCCGCGCACCGTGCGCGTCAACGGCGAGTTGCTCGAGGCTGACAGGATCATCATCAATACCGGCGGCCGCGCATTTGTCCCTCCGATGCCAGGTCTCGATGCGGTCCCTTATCTCACCAACAGCTCGATGCTGGAGCTCGACGTGCTCCCAGAGCATCTCCTGGTCGTCGGTGGCAGCTACATCGGCCTCGAGTTCGCACAGGCCTACCGCCGCTTCGGCGCCCGCGTCACCGTGGTGGAGATGGCCGACCGGCTGATCCCGCGCGAGGATCCGGACGTATCGCAAGCCGTGCGCGAGATCGTCGAGGCCGACGGCGTCGAGGTGCGTCTCGACGCGACGTGCATATCCGTCGAGCGGCAAGGCAATGCCATCTCCATGGGCCTCACCTGCGGCGAGGGCGCACCACGGGTGACAGGCAGTCACCTGCTGCTGGCAGTCGGTCGCCGGCCGAACACCGACGACCTCGGCCTCGACAGGGCCGGAGTTGAAACGGATGCGAAAGGCTACATTCGCGTCGACGACCAGTGTCGAACCAACGTCGCCGGCATCTGGGCCATGGGCGACGTGAATGGCCGCGGCGCTTTCACGCACACCTCGTACAACGACTTCGAGATCGTCGCCGCCAACCTGATCGACAACGACCCCCGCCGCATCTCGGACCGCATCCCTTGCTACGCCATGTTCATCGATCCCCCACTGGGGCGTGTCGGCAAGACGGAGCAAGAGGTGCGCGATGCGGGCACCCGGGCGCTCTTTGCCAAGCTGCCGATGACATCGGTCAAGCGAGCCCGCCTGCGCGGCGAGACCCACGGCTTCATGAAGGTCACCGTTGACGCCGCCACCAAGAGGATACTGGGCGCCGCGATACTCGGCGACGGCGGCGACGAGGTCGTGCAAGCGTTTCTCGGGGTGATGGCCGCGGGCGCCCCCTACACCGTGATCTCGCGCGGCATGTACATCCACCCGACCGTGGCCGAGTACCTGCCGACGCTTCTCGGCGACCTCGAGCCGCTCGCCTGATCCGCTGGCCTGTATGACCGATGGGCTAGAACATCGCCGGATGCACGCGGTCGGGCGGCGCGTGGCCGTCGAGGAACGTCTTGATGTTGATGATCACCTTCTCGCCCATGTCGACGCGACCCTCGATCGTCGCCGAGCCCATGTGCGGCAGCGCCACCACCCGGCTCGACGCCAGCAGCTTGGGGTTGATCGCCGGCTCGTGCTCGAACACGTCGAGGCCGGCACCGGCGATCGCCCCCGTCTCGATCAGGCGGGCAAGCTCGTTCTCGTCGATCATCTCGCCGCGCGCGGTGTTGACGACGTAGCACGTCGGCTTCAGCAGCTTCAGTCGCCGCGCCGACAGCAGGTGGTAGGTCGCCGGCGTGTGCGGGCAGTTGACCGAGATGATGTCCATCCGCGACAGCATCTGGTCGAGGCTCTCCCAATAGGTCGCCTCGAGCTCCTGCTCGATCGCCTCGGCGACGCGCCGGCGGTTGTGGTAGTGAATCTGCAGGCCGAACGCGCGCGCACGCCGCGCGACCGCCTGGCCGATGCGGCCCATGCCGATGATGCCGAGCCGCTTGCCGTAGATGCGGTGGCCGAGCATCCACGTCGGCGACCAGCCCGCCCATTGCTGGCGCGGGTCCTTGATGTAGCTCGCGCCTTCGGCGAGCCGGCGCGGCACCGCGAGGATCAGCGCCATGGTCATGTCGGCGGTGTCCTCGGTCAGCACGCCCGGCGTGTTGGTCACCGTGATATTGGCGGCGCGGGCGGCGTCGAGGTCGATGTTGTCGACGCCGGTGCCGAAGTTGGCGATCAGCTTGAGCTGCGGCCCCGCCGCCGCGATCACCGACTTGTCGATGCGGTCGGTGACCGTCGGAACCAGCACGTCGGCCGCCATCATGGCCTCGATCAGCTGCGCCTTGGACATCGCCGCGTCGTCGACGTTGAGCCGCGCGTTGAACAGCTCCCGCATCCGCGTCTCGATCTCGTCCGGCAGCCGGCGGGTGACGACGACGAGCGGCTTCTTGGAGTTCGGCATGGCGGAACCGGTTTTCCTCGAGCGGACGGCGATCGGAGACGACGGTCTCTAACAGAACCACATTGCCATGACAAAGACACCGAGGCGAGGAATGTCGTGTGCCGTCCCGTGCCTCGCAAGCGCTTGCGCGGGATAGGCGAACAATGTTGTCTCTGGCGGCGATGACGAGATTCGGACCCGACCGGCCGGTCACGCCCCGGCGCCTTGGCGCCGCGGCGGCGCTGTGCATCATGGCGTTCGCGGGAAGCATGGCCGCGTCGGGACGGGGGTCATCCACCGCCGCCCAGCAGCCGGTTTCGGTCACCGCCAGCGGCCTGGCGCTTCCGCGCTTCGTCAGCCTCAAATCGGACCGCGTGAACCTGCGCAAGGGCCCGAGCACCGATTACCCGACGCTGTGGGTCTACCGCCGTGCCGGGCTGCCGCTCGAGGTCGTCGGCGAGCATGAGGGCTGGCGGCAGGTGCGGGATGCGGAGGGCGCATCGGGCTGGGTGCTGCAGTCGATGTTGTCGGGGCGGAGGACGGCCCTGGTGCTGCCGTGGGAGATCAAGCCCGAGAAGCCGCTGCCGGTCGTCGCGATCCGCACCGAAAGCCGCGACGGCGGCGAGGTCATCGCCAATGTCGAGGCCGGCACCATTGCGAACGTGCGCAGCTGCGATGGCCGCTGGTGTCACGTCGTGATCGGCGAATTCAAGGGCTACCTCGAGCAGAAAAAGCTCTGGGGCGTCTACGAAGGAGAGAGCGTCCGCTGAGCGGCCAGCTCAGGCCTTCACCAGCCGCACGACGACATCGATATGGCTGATGCGCATGCCTTCGGGCGGAACCGGCAGCCCGTCGACCCGGATCGTATCGCCGGGGATGTCGACCACCCTGCCCTCATGCTCGATGAAATAGTGATTGTGGTTCGAGGTGTTCGTGTCGAAATAGGCGCGTGAGCCGTCGATCGCGAGCTCGCGCAGCAACCCGGCGAGCTTGAACTGGTGCAGCGCGTTGTAGACGGTCGCGAGCGAGACGCGCTCGCCGGCGGCGACGGCCTCCACATGCAGTGTCTCGGCGGTGACGTGCCGGTCCGGCCCGCCGAACAGAAGGTGGCCGAGCGCCAGCCGCTGACGTGTTGGCCTGAGCCCGGCGCGCACGAGCAATGCCGCAACGTCGCGCACCGGCGGTGCTTCCGCGGTGTCTATCCGGCCATCCACGCCAGTCGTCGGTTTGCCGTCCATTCGGCGCCCATGCAACCCTTGCCACGGCCGGAGCAGAGCCCCAGCCGTGCGGCCAATATACGGCGACGGAACAGTCCACGCAATGTGGGCCCGGGCGAGGGCAGCAGGCCTCTGCCGGGTGAAGGGGCACCCCGGACCTGCGGCATTCTGTGCCTTCTGCCCGGGCCTTGACGACAATGATGACCTGCCGGCACATCCGCCTGCGGACAGCGAGGCTTCGCGAGACGCGACCCGATGTCGGGGGCCCCTGGTCAGGCTGTACTCCGCCGCGCATCGACACTATGAAGCGCCCGAAGACCGCTGCGCCGCGCCGGCCGCCTTCTGGCGCGCGAACCATCCAGGGACCAGAGCATGTCACGCCAGGCGCAGAACGAGGCTTTCGCGCGGACGTCTTTCCTGCACGGCGCCAATGCCGCCTATATCGAGGAGATGCAGGCCCTCTACGCCAAGAACCCCGGCGCGGTGAGCGATGAATGGCGGCTGTTCTTCCAGAGCCTCAGCGAGGAGAGGGCCAGCAATGGCGCCGGCCCATCGTGGGCGCGGCCCTTGGCCGAAATCACGCAAGCGGGCCACGACGAGCTGACCGCGGCCTTGACCGGCGACTACGGCGAGGCCGAGCGGGTGGTGCGTGACAAGCTGCAGGCCCGCGCGGCGGCCGGCGGCTTCGACCTCTCGATGGCCGCCTCGCAGCGTGCGACGCAGGACTCGATCCGCGCGCTGATGCTGATCCGCGCCTACCGCGTGATGGGCCACCTCGCCGCCGACCTCGACCCGCTTGGCCTGACTGAGCGCAAGGTCCACAAGGAGCTCCGCCCCGAGACCTACGGTTTCACGGACGCCGACCTCGACCGGCCGATCTTCATCGACAAGGTCCTCGGCCTCGAGACCGCGACCGTGCGGCAGATGCTGAAGATCCTGCGGCGCACCTACTGCCGCCACATCGGCGTCGAGTTCATGCACATCACCTCGCCGGCGCAGAAGGCGTGGATCCAGGAGCGCATCGAGGGCGAGGAGAAGGACATCAGGTTCACGCCCGAGGGCAAGCGCGCGATCCTCAACAAGCTGATCGAGGCGGAGACCTACGAGAGCTTCTGCCAGACCAAGTACACCGGCACCAAGCGCTTCGGCCTCGAGGGCGGCGAGGCGATGGTGCCGGCGCTCGAGCAGATCATCAAGCGCGGCGGCCAGCTCGGCGTGAAGGAGATCGTCATCGGCATGGCGCATCGCGGGCGGCTCAACGTGCTCGCCAACGTGATGGGCAAGCCGCACCGCGCGATCTTCAACGAGTTCAAGGGCGGCTCGTTCAAGCCCGACGACGTCGAGGGCTCCGGCGACGTGAAATACCACCTCGGCGCCTCCTCCGACCGCGCCTTCGACGGCAATACGGTGCATCTGTCGCTGACCGCCAACCCGAGCCACCTCGAGATCGTCGATCCGGTCGTGCTCGGCAAGGTGCGCGCCAAGCAGGACCAGCACGGCTGCGAGCCGGGCGAGCGGCGCGCGGTTCTGCCGCTGCTCATCCACGGCGATGCGGCGTTCGCCGGCCAGGGCGTGGTCGCAGAGTGCTTCGGCCTCTCCGGCCTCAAGGGCCACCGCACCGGCGGCTCGATCCACTTCGTCATCAACAACCAGATCGGCTTCACGACCAACCCGCGCTACTCGCGCTCCTCGCCCTACTGCACGGACGTGGCCAAGATCGTCGAGGCGCCGATCTTCCACGTCAACGGCGACGATCCGGAGGCTCTTGTCCACGTCGCCAAAGTCGCGACCGAATTCCGCATGCGCTTCCAGAAGCCGGTCGTCATCGACATGATCTGCTACCGCCGCCACGGCCACAACGAGAGTGACGAGCCGGCGTTCACGCAGCCGCTGATGTACCGCCGGATCAAGAGCCACCCGACCACGGTCGAAATCTACGCCAAGCGCCTCGCCGAGCAGGGCACGGTCACCGATGCCGAGGCCGAAGCCATGAAGGCGGACTTCCGCGCGGCGCTCGACCGCGAGCTCAAGGCCGCCGACGGCTACAAGCCGAACAAGGCCGACTGGCTCGACGGCCGCTGGGCCGGCCTCGGCCAGGACGACGACGAGGCGCGACGCGGCAACACCGGCGTCGCCGTGGAGACGCTGAAGGAGATCGGGCGCCGCATCACCCTGATCCCCAACGACTTCAACGCCCACAAGACCGTGCAGCGCCTGCTCGAGCGCCGCCGCGAGATGGTCGAGACCGGCGAGGGCATCGACTGGGCGATGGGCGAGCATCTGGCGCTCGGCTCGCTGCTCAAGGAGCGCCATGGCGTGCGCTTCTCCGGCCAGGACGTCGAGCGCGGCACGTTCTCGCAGCGCCACGCGGTGCTGATCGACCAGGAAAGCGAGCGCCGCTACACGCCGCTGCGCTACGTCGCGCCCGACCAGGGCAAGTTCGAAATCATCAACTCGATGCTGTCGGAGGAGGCGGTGCTCGGCTTCGAGTACGGCTACTCGCTCTCCGAGCCCAATACGCTGGTCGCCTGGGAGGCCCAGTTCGGCGACTTCGCCAACGGCGCGCAGGTCGTCATCGACCAGTTCATCTCTTCGGGCGAGCGCAAGTGGCTGCGCATGTCCGGCCTCGTGCTGCTGCTTCCGCACGGCTACGAGGGGCAGGGGCCGGAGCACTCCTCCGCCCGTCTCGAGCGCTACCTGCAGCTCTCGGCGGAGGACAACTGGCAGGTCGCCAACTGCACGACGCCGGCCAACTACTTCCACATCCTGCGCCGCCAGCTCCACCGCAAGGTGAGGAAGCCGCTCGTGCTCGTCACGCCGAAGTCGCTGCTCCGCCACAAGCGCGTGACCTCGAGCCTCCTCGATATGGGGCCCGGCACGTCGTTCCACCGGCTGCTGTGGGACGATGCGCAATCGCGCAAGGGTGAGAAGATCAGGCTCAGGCCCGAGGAGAAAATCCGCTGCGTCGTGCTCTGCTCGGGCAAAGTCTACTACGACCTCTACGAGGCGCGCGAGGCGGCCGGCATCGATGACATCTACATCCTGCGCCTCGAGCAGCTCTATCCGTTTCCGGCGCGCGCGCTGATCACCGAGCTCTCCCGCTTCAAGCAGGCCGAGATGGTGTGGTGCCAGGAGGAGCCGCGCAACATGGGCGCGTGGACCTTCATCGAGCCGAATATCCAATGGGTGCTCGAGCATGTCGGCGGCGCGGCCAGGCGGGTGCGCTATGCCGGGCGGGCGGCCGCGGCCTCGACCGCGACGGGGCAGCTCTCACGCCACATCCATGAGCAGAACGCGCTCGTCGCCGACGCGCTGAAGGTTTGAACGGCGTAGGTTGACGGCGTTGCGGAAACGAGGACAAGCGGGACGATCATGACGATAGAAATCAAGGTGCCGACGCTCGGCGAGAGCGTGACCGAGGCGACCGTCGGCCAGTGGTTCAAGAAACCGGGCGATGCGGTCGAGGCGGACGAGCCCCTCGTCGAGCTCGAGACAGACAAGGTGACGGTCGAGGTTCCGGCGCCGGCTGCGGGCGTGCTCGGCAACATCAAAGTCGAGCAGGGCATGACGGTTTCGATCGGCGCGGTGCTCGGCTCGATCCGCGAGGGGGGAGCGGCCGCTGCCCCTGCACCCGCCAGGCCCGCCGCCACACCCTCCGCAACCAAGGCTCCCGCCGCCAGCGCCATGCCACCCGCGCCGGCCGCCCGCAAGGTGCTGGTCGAGGCCGGCATTGCAGCCTCCGAAGTCGCCGGCTCGGGCAGGCGCGGGCAGGTGCTGAAGGAGGATGCGGTCGCCGCGGCGGCCGCCGCCCGCACGCCAGCGCAACCCGCCGCCAAGGCCCCGGCGGCCTATGTAGCGTCGCCACTGGCGCCCGTCCCCGTCCAGCAGATGCGCGCGCCGTCGATCGCCAATGACGCCATGCGCGAGGAGCGGGTGAAGATGACGCGGCTGCGCCAGACCATCGCGCGCCGCCTCAAGGACGCGCAGAACTCCGCCGCCATGCTGACGACGTTCAACGACGTCGACATGAGCGCGGTGATGGCGCTCAGGAACCAGTACAAGGACCTGTTCGAGAAGCGCCACGGCGTGAAGCTCGGCTTCATGGGCTTCTTCGTGAAGGCGTGCCTGCAGGCGCTCAAAGAAATCCCGGCCGTCAACGCCGAGATCGACGGGCAGGATATCATCTACAAGAACTACTACCACGTCGGCGTCGCCGTCGGCACCGACAAGGGCCTCGTCGTGCCGGTCGTGCGCGAGGCGGACCGGCTCGGCCTCGCCGAGATCGAGCAGACGATCGCCGCCTTCGGCCGCCGCGCGCGGGAGGGCCGGCTCGGCATCGAGGATATGCAGGGCGGCACATTCACCATCTCGAACGGCGGCGTCTATGGCTCGATGCTGTCGACGCCGATTCTCAACGCGCCTCAGTCCGGCATCCTCGGCATGCACCGCATCGAGGAGCGCGCGGTCGTGCGTGCCGGCCAGATCGTGGCGCGGCCGATGATGTATCTCGCCTTGAGCTACGACCACCGCATCGTCGACGGCCGCGAGGCGGTGACTTTTCTCGTGCGCGTGAAAGAGTGCCTCGAGGACCCGCAGCGGTTCGTGCTGGAGCTGTGAGGCCGAACCGATGCCCCACGACCTCATCGTCATCGGCACCGGGCCCGGCGGCTACGTGTGCGCGATCCGCGCCGCCCAGCTCGGCATGAAGGTCGCCGTCGTCGAGAAGCGCCCGACGCACGGCGGCACCTGCCTCAACGTCGGCTGCATCCCGTCGAAGGCACTCCTGCACGCGAGCGAGCGCTACGAGGAAGCCGGCAACGGCTTCGCCGCCATGGGCATCGACGTCAAGCCGAAGTTCGATCTCGCGAAGATGCTCGCCTTCAAGGACGAGGGCGTGAAGGGCAACGTCGACGGCGTCGGCTTCCTCCTGAAGAAGAACAAGATCGATGCGTTCCACGGCAGCGGCCGCGTGCTCGGACCCGGCCGCGTCGAGGTCACGTTCATCAACGGCGAGAAGAAGGTGCTGGAGGCCAAGAGCATCGTCATTGCCACCGGCTCCGACATCGCGCGGTTGCCCGGCATCGAGATCGACGAGCGGCAGGTCGTGTCCTCGACTGGTGCGCTGGCGCTCGCCTCCGTGCCGCACAAGATGCTCGTCATCGGCGCCGGCGTCATCGGGCTCGAGCTCGGCTCGGTTTGGCGCCGGCTCGGCGCGGAGGTGACGGTCGTCGAGTATCTCGACCGCATCCTGCCCGGCATGGACGGCGATGTGGCGCGATCCTTCCACCGCATCCTCGCCAGGCAAGGCATGACGTTCAAGCTCGCGTCCAAGGTCACCGCGATCCGCAAGGACAAGGGCGGCTGCACCGCGGTCGTGGTGCCGGCAGCGGGTGGCGCCACCGAGGAGCTCGGCGCCGACGTGGTGCTCGTCTCGATCGGGCGCGTGCCCTACACCGAGGGCCTCGGCCTCGCGAAGGCCGGAATCGCGCTCGACGAGCGAAAGCGCATCGCCGTCGACGCGCAGTTCCAGACGAGCGTTCCCGGCATCTACGCCATCGGCGACGTGATCGCCGGGCCGATGCTCGCCCACAAGGCCGAGGACGAGGGCGTCGCGGTCGCCGAGACCCTCGCCGGCCAGGCGGGCCACGTGAACCACGATGTCATCCCGAATGTCGTCTACACGTTCCCCGAGGTCGCCTCGGTCGGCAAGTCGGAAGAGGATCTGAAGGCCGCCGGCATCGCCTACAAGGCGGGAAAATTCCCCTTCACTGCCAATGGCCGCGCCAAGGTCAACCGCACCACCGACGGCTTCGTCAAGGTGCTGGCCGACGCCGCGACCGACCGCATCCTCGGCGTCCACATCGTCGGCGCGCATGCCGGCGAGATGATCGCGGAGGCGGCCGTGATCATGGAGTTCGGCGGCTCGGCGGAAGACCTCGCGCGCACCTGCCACGCCCACCCGACGCTCACCGAGGCGGTCAAGGAAGCCGCCCTCGGCGTGGACAAGCGCGCGATCCATATGTAAGGGGTGCGCGGACAACCATCCCCGGAGTCCCCCATGCCCAAAGGCTATGTCATTGCGCGTGCCGTGGTCACCAACGCGACCCAGTGGGCGACCTACGCCGCCGCCGCCGGCGAGGCGATCAGGAAGCACGGCGGCAAGCCGCTCGCGCGCGGAGGCCGCACCGAGATCGCCGAGGGCGAGGGCCGCGCCCGCAATGTCGTCATCGAGTTCGAGAGCTTCGAGGCGGCCAAGGCCTATGCGTTCTCGGCCGATTACGCCGCCGCCCGCAAGCTGCGCGAGGGCGCCGGAACCATCGACATCGTCGTCGTCGAAGGCGCCTGAGCCCGCATGCGGATCGCGACCGACGGCTACGAGATCGACATCATCGTCTCGGGCTTCCCTGGCAAGTCCGTTTGCCACGGCGGCCTCGGCTGGAGCTCCATCGTGCTGCTGCGCGGTCACGGCCGCGTCGCGCTGATCGACGCCGGATCGTTCGGCATGCGCAACCTGCTGCGCGACGGCCTTGCTCGACGGGGCCTGAAGCCCGCTGACGTGACCGACCTGCTGCTGACGCACTGCCACCACGACCATTCGGTCAACTGGACGCTCTTCAAGCACGCCCGCATCGGCGTCGGCCGTGTGGAGATGAGCTGGGCCGTCAAGCAGCCCTGGGGCGAGACACCGGTGCCGGAGCTCTATGTCGAGAAGCTCGAGGCCTGGCCATCGCTCGATCGCATCGACGATGGGGCAACGACCCTGCCCGGCATCACCGCGCACGTCGCGCCGGGACACACGCCCGGCTGCCTCGTCTTCGTGCTCCGCGGCGAGAGCCGCGACATCATCTTCACCGGCGATGCGGCGAAGAACCGCGCCGAGCTCGTCTCCCGCACGACCGACATGACCTGCGACGCCGCAGCCAGCCGCGCCTCGATCGAGATGATCTGGAGCCTCTGGCGCCGCCGGCCGGGCAGCATCGTCGTGCCGGGGCACGATCTGCCGATGACCCAGCGGGATGGCGGGACCACCTACCTCGGCACGCGCAACGCCGCGATCACGGCTTGGTACGGCAACGATATGGAGCAGACGACGCTGATCCGGCTGACCTCAGATTGACCGGCGGCGGCGGCGCACGGCGGACCACGAGAACGGACGCTGCAGCGTTGCCGCAACAGCACGAAACTGCTTGTAGACAGGGACCGCAATTGCTCTCTTCCTAACCGTGGTCCGGCGTGACAGATTGCGGTGAAATGGCTCGCGGGGCACGCGGGCTCGGCGGGGGAACCGGGTTTCAAGGAATGACGTCGCAATCCGATCTCATTGAAATTCGCGGGCTCAAAGTCGCGTTCGCCATTCCGGGCGGCTCCATTCCGGCATTGCGCGGCGTCTCGTTCCGCATCCGGCCGGGCGGGGTCACGGCAGTGGTCGGCGAGTCCGGCTCTGGCAAGAGCGTCACGGCGCAGGCGCTGATGGGCATCCTGCCGAAGGCCGGACGCATCGAAGCCGGCGAGATCGTGTTCCGCGACCCCCGCGGCGGCGGTGCTCCGGTCGACCTCGCGAAGCTCGATCCGCGCGGCGAACAGTTCCGCACCATCCGCGGCGCGCGCATCTCGATGATCTTCCAGGAGCCGATGACATCGCTGTCGCCCTTGCACAAAGTCGGTGCGCAGATCTCGGAGGTCATGGAGATCCATGAAGGCCTTTCCGGCGGGCCCGCGCGCAAGCGCGTCGTCGACATGCTGCGGCTCGTGCGGTTCCCCGATCCCGAGCGCGGCTTCAAAAGCTATCCGTTCGAGCTGTCGGGCGGCCTGCGCCAGCGCGCGATGATCGCCATGGCGCTCGTGTGCAAGCCGGCGCTGCTCGTCGCCGACGAGCCGACGACCGCGCTCGACGTCACCGTGCAGGCGCAGATCCTCGGCCTCATCAAGGACCTCCAGCGCGAGCTCGGCATGGCGGTGATGATGATCACCCACGACATGGGCGTGGTTGCAAACCTCGCCGAGGAAGTCGTGGTGCTCTACCGCGGCGAGGTCATGGAGGCCGGCCCGGCGGAGGAGCTGTTCCGCAATCCGCACCACCCCTACCTGCAGGCGCTGATGGCCGCCGTGCCACGCATCGATGCGGACCCGAGCGAGCGGCTGAAGCCGCTGGTGATCGATGCCTCGGAGAGTGAGAGGCCGCGCAAGCGGCCGGTCGCCGGAACCGAGCCGCTGCTCGAGGTGAAAGGCCTGTCGAAAGAGTTCTCGATCCGATCGGACAGCTGGAAGCTGCTCAGCTCCGCGGCCAAGACGGTGAAGGCCGTCGACAGCGTGACCTTCACAGTCCGGCGCGGCGAGTGCCTCGGCCTCGTCGGCGAATCGGGCTGCGGCAAGACGACGGTATCCAAGATGATCATGGGCGCGGTGACGCCCGACCAGGGCCAGATCATCTACCACGGCGAAAAGGGCCCCGCCGATCTCGCCGGACTTTCCGATACCGCGCTGATGCCCTACCGGCGCTCGATCCAGTACCTGTTCCAGGACCCGTTCAGCGCCTTCAATCCGCGCATGCCGGTGCTCGAGATCGTCTCCGAGCCGCTCAAGGTGCAGGGCCTCGGCGATGCCGCCTCGCGCAAGGCGCGCGTCCAGGAGTTGCTCGGCCGGGTCGACATCGATCCGCGCTTCATCAACCGCTACCCGCACAGCTTCTCCGGCGGCCAGCGCCAGCGCATCGGCATCGCGCGGTCGCTGGCGCTCAATCCCAGCATGCTCATTCTCGACGAGCCCGTATCGGCGCTCGACGTTTCGACGCAGGCGCAGGTGCTCAACCTGCTGAATGATCTGCGAACCGAGCTCGGCCTCACCTACATCTTCATCTCGCACAATCTCGCGGTCGTGAATTACGTCGCGGATCGCGTGGCGGTGATGTGCCGCGGGCGCCTCGTCGAGGTGGCGCCGCGACGCGACATCTTTGCCGACCCGCGCCATCCCTATACGAAAGCGCTGCTCGCCTCCGCACCCTCGCCCGATCTCGACCATCCGCTCGACTTCGCCGCAATCCGCGAAGGCCGCATGACCGAGCCGGCCAACTGGCCGGCGCCGTTCGACGAGCGCGACGGCCTGGCGCCGGCACTGGTCGAGGTTGCTCCGGAGCATTTCGTGCGCGCGCACCCCGCTCGAGCCCTCACGGAGGCCGCCTGATGTTGATCAGATCCATGGCCTTGGCTCTTGCCGCTGTCGCACTCGCCGCGTCCGGGGCCGTGGCGCAGAAGGTCCTCGTCGACCCGCCTTCTCTTGCTGATCGGATCGCCCAGAAGAAGCTGCCGCCGGTTGCCAAGCGCGTCCCGGAGGAGCCGAAGATCGTGCCCCTCGACGGTCCCGGCCTCAGCATCGGCAAGCACGGCGGCATGCTGACCCAGTTGATGGGCCGCGCCGCCGACATCCGCCGCATGAGCGCCTACGGCTATACCCGCCTCATCTGCTACGACCGCGACTACAAGCTGGTGCCGGACCTGCTGAAGTCGTTCGAGGTCAAGGACGGCCGCGAGTTCACGCTCGTGCTGCGCAAGGGGCACAAGTGGTCCGACGGCGAGCCCTTCACCACCGAGGACTTCCGCTACTGGTGGGAGGACATGGCGCTCAACAAGGAGCTGTCACCCGGCGGGCCCGACCGCGAGATGATGGTCGACGGCGAGCCGCCGAAGGTCGAGGTGATCGACAAGCAGACGATAAAGTTCAGCTGGGAGAAGCCGAACCCGTTCTTCCTCGCCGCGCTCGCCTCGGCCACGCCGATGATCATCTACCGGCCGGCGCACTACCTGAAACGCTTTCACAAGCGCTACGTCAAGGCCGACAAGCTGGCGGAGCAGATCGCCAAGCGCAAGCGGCGCGACTGGATCGACCTGCACTTCAACCGCGATCGCATGTTGCGCCTCGACAACCCGGACTTTCCCGTCCTCGATCCGTGGGTGAACACGACCCCGCAGCCCTCCGAGCGGTTCATCTTCGAGCGCAATCCCTACTTTCACCGGATCGACGCGGAAGGCCGCCAGCTCCCCTACGTCGACCGCATCGCGGTGACCATCGCCAATCCGAAGCTGATCCCACCGAAGGTCGGCGCCGGCGAGGTCGAGCTGCAGTCGCGCGGCGTGACGTTCAACAACTACACGCTCCTGAAGCGCGGCGAGGAGCGCAACGGCTATCAGGTGCGGCTGTGGAAGCAGAGCCGCGGCTCGCAGGTCGCGCTCTACCCCAACCTCAACACGACCGACCCGGAGTTCCGCGACCTCGTTCGCGATGTGCGCTTCCGCCGTGCGCTGTCGCTCGGGATCGACCGGCACGAGATCAACCAGGTGATCTACTACGGCCTCGGCAAGCCGAGCGCCAATACGCTGCTTCCCGACAGTCCGCTGCACAAGCCCGAGCATGCGACCAAGTGGGCAACGTTCGACATCAAGCGCGCCAACGCGCTGCTCGACGAGTTGAAGCTCACCGAGCGCGACAGCCGCGGCATCCGCCTGATGAGCGACGGACGCGCGCTCGAGATCATCGTCGAGACGGCCGGCGAGGACGCCGAGCACTCCGACGTCCTCGAGCTGATCCGCGACAGCTGGGCGCGCATCGGTGTCGCCCTCTTCATCAAGCCCCAGACGCGCGAAGTGCTCCGCAAGCGGGTCAAGGCAGGCCTCACCGTGATGTCGGTGTTCTACGGCCTCGACAACGGCATCGCGACCGCGCTGACCGAGCCGCACGAGTTCGCACCGATCAAGGACGACCATCTCAGCTGGCCGAAATGGGCGATGCATCATGCGAGCGGGGGCAAGTCCGGTGACAAGCCGGACATGGCTCCGGGTGTCAAGCTGATGCAATATTACGAGGCCTGGGTGAAATCGGAATCGGCGGCCGATAAGAAGGCGGCGTGGTCGGCCATCCTCGACCTGCATGCCGACGAGGTGCTGGTGATCGGCACCGTCAATGCCGTGCCGCAGCCGGTGATCGTGTCGGAGAAGCTGCGCAACGTGCCGAAGTTCGCGATCTACTCGTGGGAGCCGGGTGCCCACCTCGGCCTCTTCAAGCCCGACACATTCTGGCTGGCGAGCAGCAAGGAGGGCTCCTGAGATGTTGCGCTACCTGCTGCGACGGCTCGTGACGATGATGGTGACGCTCGCCGTCATCTCGGTGCTGGTGTTCATCGTCATCAAGCTGCCGCCCGGTGACTTCCTGACCACCTACATCGAGGACCTGAAGGCCCAGGGCGAGAGCGTCGACCAGTCGCGGATCGATTTCCTGAGGCAGCGCTACGGCCTCGATCAGCCGAACTACGTGCAGTACTGGAACTGGGTCAGCGGCCTCGTGCGCGGCGACCTAGGCTGGTCGTTCGAGTATGACCAGCCGGTCTCGCAGGTGGTCGGCGACCGGCTGTGGCTCACGCTCATTCTGAAATTCGCGACCGTCCTTTTCGTCTACCTGATTGCGTTCCCGATCGGCGTCTACTCGGCGACGCACCAGTACAGCTGGGGCGACCACGGCCTCACGTTCCTCGGCTTCCTCGGCATCGCGACGCCGAATTTCCTGCTCGCCTTGATCCTCCTCTACCTCGCCAACGTCTGGTTCGGGACCTCGATCGGTGGGCTGATGCATCCCCAGTATCTCGATCAGGCCTGGTCATGGGGCAAGGCCAAGTCGGTGCTCGAGCATCTCTGGGTGCCGGTGTTCGTGATCGGCATCACCGGCACGGCCGGCATGATCCGGCGGCTGCGCGCCAACCTGCTCGACGAGCTCAACAAGCAGTACGTCACCACGGCCCGCGCCAAGGGCGTGCCGGAGCGCCGGCTGCTGCTCAAGTATCCGATGCGCGTCGCGCTCAACCCGTTCATCGCCGATATCGGCTCAATCTTGCCGCAACTCATGTCGGGCGCGGTGATCGTCTCGGTCGTCATGTCGCTGCCGACGACCGGTCCGATGCTGCTCTCCTCGCTGCAGTCGCAGGACATGTACCTCGCCGGCTCGTTCCTGATGTTCCTGGCGGCCCTGACCGTCTTCGGCATGTTCCTGTCGGACGTGGCGCTCGCGCTGCTCGATCCGCGCATCCGGCTCGAATAGGGGGCATCGTGAGCGAGCGTCTGGCGCACTACGTTTCCGACCGGCCGTTCAACCCGGCCGAGCCCGTGGCGATGAGCCCCGAGCTCGAGCGCTACTATCTCGCCTCGCAGTGGCAGATGATGTGGCGGCGCTTCAAGCGCCACAAGATTGCGGTGGTCTCGGCGATCGTGCTGCTGCTGAGCTACGCGTCGATCCTGGTGACGGAGTTCCTTGCGCCCTACAACCTCCACACCCGCAACACCGAGTTCATCTATGCCCCGCCGCAGCGCCCGCGGCTCTTCCACGAGGGCAGCTTCATCGGACCCTACGTCTATCCGCTGAAATACAGCCTCAACATGCAGACGCTGAAGCGGGAGTACGAGCCGGACCATTCGCAGCCACAGAAGCTGCGGTTCTTCTGCTCCGGCGACGACTACAATTTCTGGGGCCTTATCCTCGGCAGCTTCCACGTGCTCTGCCCGCCGGAAAAGGGAACGGCATTCTTCCTCGGCACCGACCGGCTCGGCCGCGACATGCTCTCGCGCCTGCTTTACGGCGCACGGATCTCCCTGACGGTAGGTCTCGTCGGCATCGCCATCTCGTTCGTGCTCGGCATCGTCATCGGCGGCATCGCCGGCTTTTTTGGCGGCCGTACCGATGCCTTCATCCAGCGCGTCATCGAGATACTGCGCTCGCTGCCCGAGCTTCCGCTCTGGCTTGCGCTCTCGGCGGCGCTGCCCGCGAACTGGAGCCCGATCCTCGTCTATTTCGGCATCACGATCATCCTCGGCCTGCTCGACTGGCCGGGCCTCGCGCGCGCCGTGCGCTCCAAGCTGCTCTCGCTGCGCCAGGATGATTTCGTCGTGGCGTCGCGCATGATGGGCGGCCGGCCGCCGCATATCATCGGGCGACACCTGGTGCCGAACTTCATGAGCCACCTGATTGCCTCGGCGACGCTGTCGATCCCCGGCATGATCCTCGGCGAGACGGCCTTGAGCTTCCTCGGGCTCGGCCTGCGCCCGCCGATCACGAGTTGGGGCGTGCTGCTGGCGGAGGCGCAGAACGTGGAGGCGATCGCGCTCTATCCCTGGCTGCTCCTGCCGATGGTCCCGGTGATCGTCGTGACGCTCGCCTTCAACTTCCTCGGCGACGGCATGCGCGACGCCGCCGACCCCTACCACTGACGCGGCGATGTGCGGCTTCATCGTCGCCCTCGCGCGCAGCGGCCGGATCGACCGCGACCGGCTCGCGCGGGCGTCGCGACTTCTCAGCCATCGCGGTCCTGACGCCACCGGCACGGCGGAATGGCTGATCGCGGGGCCCGAAGGCCGCCAGACCGCGGTCGCGATCGTCCACCACCGGCTGTCGATCATCGATCCCGCGGCCCGCTCCGACCAGCCGATGCGCCGGGGATCGCGCGTCATTGCCTACAACGGCGAGATCTACGACTACCGCGAGCTGCGCCAAGCGCTCGCCGCGCGCGGAGCCACATTCTCGACCGATGGCGACACCGAGGTGCTGCTCGCCCTGTTCGCCGCGCACGGGCCCGCGGGGCTCGCCGAGGCCAACGGCATGTGGGCTTTTTGCGCGATCGACGATGCCGAGCGCCGGCTCATCGCCGCGCGTGACCGCTACGGCAAGAAGCCGCTGTTCTACGCCATTGACGACGACGGCGCGTGCTTCGCCTCGGAGATTGCGCCGATCTGCGACTTTCTCGGGCGCAAGCCGCGGTGGGATCCGGGCGCGCTCGACACCTACCTCGCCCACGGCTGGCTGTTCCCGCGCGCGGACGGCGGGACCCACTTTGCCGGCATCAATCAGGTACCGGCCGGCGGCAGCCTGAGCTTCGATCTCGACACGTGGTCCGCCGCGCCCGGCGCCCGCATTTCGTCCGCGGTCGCGCCGCCGCACCGGGATACCGCTGCCGACGACGGGCTTGCGGAGCTTCTCGCCGATGCCGTGCGCCTGCGGCTCACCGCCGACCGCAGAATCGGCCTGCTGCTCTCCGGCGGCGTCGACAGCTCGCTGATCCTGTCGGTGCTCGCCACGCTCGGCCTCGCCGAGCGCGTGCAGTGCTTCACCGGCGATGCCGGCAAGAGCGAGGATGCCGCCTATGCGCGCGCCGCCGCCGAAGCGGCAGGGATCGAGACGACCGTCATCCCGATCGACTACGGCGCCGCGAGCGTCGAGAAATTCCTCGCCGTCTGCCGCCACCAGGAAAAGCCGTTCCCACTGATCGGCAACGTGCTCGGCCTGCCGCAGCTCTATTCCGAGATCGCCGCCCGCGATGTGCCGGTCGTGCTCGACGGCACCGGCGCCGACGAGATCTTCGGCGGCTACCCCGAGCGCACCTACCCGCTCGCCATCGCCGATGCGCTCGCCCGCGGCGACCGGGCATGGGTCGAGCAGCTGATCGCGGCCAACGGCGGCGACGCTCGCGCCGTCGAGATCTGCCGGCAAGCCCGCGACGCGTACACGGCGTCGCCGGACCGCCCCGTCCTGTCGGCGCTCGAGCCGGCGGTTGCCGCCGACGAGCCGGACCTCGCTCATCTCTGTGCCGACGGCGTGCTTGCCGCGCCGAGCACCGATCCGCTCGTCGCCTTCAGCGGCCCGTTCGATGACGCCCTCGCGCTCGATGCCACCCGCGGCCGGATGCAGGAATGGCTCTGGCAGAACGACCGCACCGCGATGCAGGCGGGGGTCGAGAACCGCAGCCCCTTCCTCGACTATCGGCTGCAGCGCTTCCTTGTGAGCGGCCGTGCCCGCAAGATCGTCGGGACTTGGGGCAAGCACGAGTTGCGCGAACTTTTCGATAGGTTCCGCCCGATGCCGACCCAATGGCGGCGCGACAAGCAGGGGTTCAGGTGGGTCTACGGGCGCTTTTTGCGGAACAATCGCAACGAGTTGCTCGATCTGGTTGCGGCGTCGAGGTCGCTCGCCGCCCGCCTCGACCTCGCCGCGCTCGTCGATCTGGCGCGAATGCGTGACGACGTGCTGCTCAGCGAGCTCGTGCAGCGCTCGGTCTGCGTCGCCGGCCTCGAGGCCCAGCTCGGCTGCGAGTTGTAGGTCGCGTCATTGCGCGAACATAATTCAAATTAATTTGGCGGCGCGCGATCAAAAAGTGGCTTGGCCGCACGCGAGGAGACTGGCACATTAACCTTAGAGGGAAGTCTTGCGGACAGTCCCATGTTTGGAGTGGTGACCGCGCACGCGGATGGCACCGCGGGCGTGAGCCCCGCGGCGGTTTTTGCCGCGGTGGTGCATTTGCGAGTTCAAGTCATTCCGGCGAGGAGTATTTGATGCGTCCCGATCACGCCAACATCATGATGTACAGTCATGACACGTTCGGCCTCGGCCATTTGCGCCGCAGCCGGGCAATCGCCCACGCCATCGTCGAGCGCGTGAAGCGCTCCAACGTGATGATCATGTCGGGGTCGTCGATCGCCGGTGCGTTCGACTTCCGGGCGCGTGTGGACTTCATCAAGATCCCGAGCGTGATCAAGCTCTACAACGGCGACTATACCTCGATTGCCGAGCACATCGATCTGCGCGACACGCTGCGCATGCGCCGCGCCATCGTCCAGAGCACGGCGGAGATCTACCGGCCCGACATCTTCATCGTCGACAAGGAGCCGCTCGGCCTGCGCGGCGAGCTGGAGCCGACGCTGCATTTCCTCAAGCAGACGGGCTGCCGGCTGGTGCTCGGGCTGCGCGAGGTGCTCGACGGGCCCGACCTTCTGCGCCAGGAGTGGGCGCGCTCGGATGGCCTGCACCATGTCGATGAGCTCTACGACGAGATCTGGGTCTACGGCTGCCGGCATTTCTGGGACCCGCTGAGCGGCCTCGACGTGCCGGCCTCTGTGCGACGTCGCATGCGCTACATGGGCTACTTGCGGCGCGCTGAGCCGCAGTCGCCGTCGCAGGTGCTGAACGAGCTGCCCGAGCGCTATCTGCTCGTCACCGCCGGCGGCGGCGGCGACGGCGTGCCGATGATGCACCAGGTGCTGGCCGCGCGCGAGATCGATCCCGACTTCGAGGTCGATATCGTCATGGTGCTCGGTCCCTTCATGAAGGCGGAGGAACGCGAGCAGATCAAGGATCGCGCCCGCTACATCGACCGCATGACGATCATCGACTTCGACGCCAAGGTCGAGACGCTGATGACCAACGCCACGGCTATCGTCAGCATGGGCGGCTACAATACGTTCTGCGAGATCCTGTCGTTCGACAAGCCCGCCCTGCTGGTGCCGCGCAAGCACCCGCGCCGTGAGCAGCAGGTCCGGGCACAGCGCGCGGCCGAGCTCGGTGTCGTCGACATCATCGATTCGGACGCGGCGAATGATCCGATCGCGATGGCCGGAGCCATCCGCGCGGTCCTGGCACGGCCGCGCCCGTCGGAGTGCGCGATGCCGCTCGATCTCGATGGGCTCGAGCGTGTCGGCGACAGCGTCGAGCGGTATCTGGCGGAGCTGGGCATCGGCAAACCGGCGCTCGAGCCGGCCTGATCGTGAGCGGGGCGCCGCGATGAGCGCACGCATCGCCGTCGTCCTCAAGGGCTATCCGCGCCTCTCCGAGACGTTCATCGCGCAGGAGCTGCGCGGACTCGAGCGCGCGGGCCACGAGCTCGCGCTCTACTCCATGCGCCGATCGACCGACCGGACCACGCACCCGGTG
>Ga0209398_1000218_pt1 | contig 39742 bp, 38 predicted proteins | sample AshMeaBigSpring_FD_184125 | JGI IMG/M metagenome (GOLD analysis project Ga0209398, IMG submission 184125) | Groundwater microbial communities from Big Spring, Nevada to study Microbial Dark Matter (Phase II) - Ash Meadows Big Spring (SPAdes)... | ecosystem: Environmental > Aquatic > Deep...
TTTTTTTTTTTTTTATTTTTATTATACGTGCAAAAATAAATAATTTTATACGTGTATGCAAGAGGATATAAAGAAAATAATCGTTTATTGATTCATTTAACCAAATATTACATCCCAGCCTTTTGGCACAAAAATTATCAAACCTACAATGGCAGCACAAATCGCTGCAACTAATACCGCTCCGGCAGCAATGTCTTTTACTTTTCCTGCTAATTTGTTCTTCTCTGGCGATACCAAATCTACAAGGTTTTCGAGAGCAGAGTTTACCATTTCAAGACTAATTACTAAACCAAAACAGGCAATGCAAAGCATCCATTCGGTAGGGCTAATCATAAACAAAAATCCACAAATAACAACTAATGCAGTCATTATCAGATGGATATTCATATTTGCTTCTTTGCCAAAAACGGCTTTTATACCTTTCAGTGCATAACCAAAACTTTGAATTCGCTTTTTCATAAATTCTTTTATATGCAACAAAATTAAAAAATAAATCCGACAAACAACACTGTGTCTGCCGGATTTTTAAATTGTAAATCGTAAATGGTCTAATTGTAAATCTTTTAGGCTTTTACGCGTCCCAGATACGAACCATCACGGGTATCAATTTCTATTGTTTCGCCTTCGGTAATGAAAAGCGGTACACGTACTGTTGCGCCCGATTCTACGGTGGCAGGTTTCAACGTGTTTGTAGCAGTATCACCTTTCATTCCCGGCTCTGTATACGTAATTTTCATTTGAACTTTTACAGGCATATCGGCATAAAGTACCGTGTCGGACGAAGCATCCGAAACTACCTCGAGTGTCATGCCTTCGAGCAGAAAATCAACACCGTTGATAAGCGATTTCGAAATTGGATGCTGATCGTAAGTTTCCTGGTTCATAAAGATAAAGTCATCACCTTCTTTGTATACAAATTGATATGGACGACGTTCTACACGAACATCTTCTAATTTTTCACCGATATTAAATCTACGCTCTATCACGCGACCATCCACTACATCTTTGAGTGTGGTGCGCATAAATGTATTTCCTTTTCCGGGTTTTACGTGCAAAAATTCGATTACGAAATAAAGTTTGCCATCCATGCGGATACAAGTTCCGTTCTTGATGTCCTGAGCATTAATCATGAAGTACGTTTTTTATAAATTAATAAAATGCTTTGTTTTCTGTTGAGAATGATTTTGACTTTTAAATTATTGAAATTTAATGATTTAAATTATTTTGGCTTTTTAAAAATCGGGTGCAAAATTACAACTAAATTTTTGATTTTCAAAATATTTTGCGAAAGTAGCTGTGTGTCGGAAGCTGCGTATCGAAAATAAATGTAATTTTAGTAATCGAACTCGTTTTTTTAACCAAAAAATTTGTACCTTTGCAGCCCGAAATAAATAACAGCGCGAAATGGCTAATTGCCTAACAACCAAACGTTGAAATTTATTTTTACGCTTTTGAAATACGTAAATAACAAATAAACATTATGAACATCGTCAGAAAAGACATCGATCAGAACAATGCCACCCTAACCCTGAGCATTGTAAAGTCGGATTACGCCGAGAAGGTAGAAAAAACATTACGCGACTATCGTAAAAAAGCAAATATTCCGGGGTTCCGTCCTGGAATGGTGCCTGTAGGTTTGATTAAAAAAATGTACGGTAAAGCTATTGTAGCCGAAGAAATCAACAAAATTGTTTCGGACGAACTTTACAAATACATCCGCGAAAATAAAATAAATATGCTTGGCGAGCCGCTCCCGAACGAAACAGAGCAGCAGGCTATCGATTTTGATAACAGCGAAGATTTCGATTTTATTTTTGATATTGGTATTGCACCGGAATTTGAAGTGGAACTGAGCAAAAAAGATAAAGTAAAAGCCTACAGCATTGCTGTAAGCGACGAAATGATCAACAATCAGGTGGCTTCATACACAAGCCGTTATGGTAAATATGTGCAGGAAGAATCGGTTGCTGAAAAAGATATGGTAAAAGGCGAGCTCCTTGAAATGGCCGGTGGAAAAGTAAACGAAAGCGGTCACAAAATTTCGGATGCGGTTCTGACTCCTGCTTATATGAAGGATGAAGCACAAAAAGCGAAGTTTGTTGGTGCTGCCAAAGGCGATGTAATTGTTTTCAATCCAAAAACAGCATTTGAAAACGAAGCTGAAATTTCTTCTTTGCTGAAAATTTCGAAAGATGAAGCTAAAAATATTGATACCGACTTCCAGTTTAAAATTGAAGGTATTACCCGTTACTACGATGCCGAAATCAATCAGGAATTATTTGACAAAGTATATGGCGAAGGCGTTGTAACGACCGAAGAAGAATTCCGTGCCAAAATTAAAGAAAGTATTTTGGAATCACTTTCGGGTGATAGCGATTACAAATTCGGACAGGATGCCCGTGAAATGCTGATTGCTAAATTTGATCAGCTTACATTCCCCGATGCATTTCTGAAACGCTGGGTGCTGGCTACAAACGACAATTTGACCAAAGAAACGCTTGAAGAAGATTTTCCTAAAATGATTGCCGACCTCAAATGGCAATTGATTAAAGATAAAATTGCAAAAGCAAACGATATCAAAGTGGAAGTGGAAGATGTAAATGCTTACGCACGTAAAATTGCGCGTGCACAGTTTGCTCAATACGGTATGGTTGGTATGGGCGACGATATTCTGGATAACTACGCACAGGATATGCTGAAAAAAGAGGATACTGTTAAAGGTATTGTGGAACGTGTAGCCGAAAACAAAGTTTTTGATATTGTAAAAAATAATGTAAAGCTTGATACTAAAGAAGTTAGTATTGAAGAATTTAATAAAATGTTCGAAAACTAATCGTACTTTTATTTAAGAGAATATAAATTCTCACCGAAAAGGCCTTTCCGATTTTGAATTAGACAAATTTTTTATACCTTTGTTTGATTTTAAAAATAAGGAAAGGCCTTTTTCGTTTTATGAAAAATGCACCTTTAACCTTATAAACTTTATGAACTTTATAAACTTTACAAACTCTTTTAAATTATGAATAGCGAATTTCATAAATATGCTACCAAACATTTGGGAATGAATGGTTTGGCACTCGATAAATATGCTGCAATTACAAGTAGTTATATTTCTCCATCTATCCTTGAAGAACGTCAGCTCAATGTAACACAAATGGACGTGTTCTCACGTTTAATGATGGACCGTATTATTTTTCTGGGTACGCAGGTAGATGATTATACTGCCAACGTCATACAAGCTCAATTGCTGTTTTTAGATTCTTCGGATCCCGGAAAAGATATTTCCATTTATCTGAATACACCCGGAGGTTCGGTTTATGCCGGTTTGGGCATTTACGATACCATGCAGTTTATCGGTTCGGATGTTGCTACAATTTGTACCGGTATGGCAGCCTCGATGGGAGCTGTATTGCTTGTTGCAGGTGCACAGGGCAAACGTTCGGCCCTCAAACATTCACGCGTTATGATTCACCAGCCTATGGGTGGCGCTCAGGGTCAGGCTTCGGATATCGAAATTACAGCCCGCGAAATACAAAAACTTAAAAAAGAATTATATACTATTATTGCCGACCATTCAAATAATCCGTTTGAACGAATCGAAAAAGATTCCGACCGCGATTATTGGATGACTTCGGGCGAAGCGCTCGAATATGGTATGATTGATAAGATTTTGATTAACGAGAAAAAGAAATAATGGCTAAAACTTCCAAAAATTGCAGTTTCTGTGGACGTCCCGAATCACAGGTTGATTTTTTTATTATGGGGCAGGGCGGAGTTCAGATTTGCAATGATTGTGCTGTACAGGCAGCTGAAATAGTGAAGGAAAATTCTACTTCACTTCCCAAAATGCCATCAATTAAAAAAGATGATGTGCCAAAACCTGTTGAAATTAAAAAATACCTCGATCAGTATGTTATCGGACAGGACGAAGCGAAAAAGTTTCTGTCGGTAGCGGTTTATAACCACTACAAACGCTTAATGCAGGATCGGAATAATGATGATGTGGAAATTGAGAAATCAAACATTATCATGGTAGGTTACACCGGAACCGGTAAAACTCTTCTGGCACGTACAATTGCCAAAAAACTACATGTGCCGTTTACAATTGTGGATGCCACAGTGCTTACCGAAGCCGGTTATGTGGGTGAAGATATCGAAAGTATCCTTACGCGTTTGTTGCAGGTAGCCGATTATGATGTAAAGGCGGCTGAACGTGGTATCGTATTTATCGACGAAATTGATAAAATAGCCCGCAAAGGCGACAATCCAAGCATTACCCGCGACGTAAGTGGAGAAGGTGTGCAGCAGGGATTACTCAAACTGCTCGAAGGTTCAGTGGTAAATGTGCCACCTCAGGGCGGTCGTAAACATCCCGACCAGAAAATGATTCCTGTAAATACGCAGAATATTCTGTTTGTTTGTGGTGGTGCTTTTGATGGTATTGAAAAGAAAATTGCCTCACGATTGAATACACGTGTGGTGGGTTATAGTGCTGCACTCGAAAACGAACAGATTGATAAAAATAATTTGTTGCAATACATTGCCCCGCAGGATTTGAAATCGTTTGGTTTGATTCCCGAAATTATTGGTCGTCTGCCTATTCTTACTTATTTGGAGCCTTTGGATCGTACTGCCCTGCGCCGTATTCTTACCGAACCCAAAAATTCAATAGTGAAACAATATACCAAGCTGTTCGGTATGGATAAGATTGAACTTATCTTTACCGACGAAGTGTTGGATTATATTGTTGACAAAGCCATCGAATTTAAGCTTGGAGCAAGGGGATTGCGTTCGATTACCGAGACAATTATAATGGATAAAATGTACGAAATGCCATCGGCTCATCAGGATAAACTTGAAATTACGCTCGATTACGCCCGTACTAAAATTGAAAAAGCAAATATTAACAGACTTAAAATAGCCTGATAGTGAGCTTTATATGTTTTTTTTAATGATAGATGAATGCCTTTTTGGTAAATATTCTGATTTTTTTTTCAAAAAGTCTTGTTTATTTGAAATCTGTTTATAATTTTGTTTAAGATTTAAGCATAAAAAAACTACATGGCTACACACGCTGAGTTGCTCGCACATTTGAAAAATATCTTTGGTTTCGATAGCTTTAAAGGAAACCAGGAAGCCATTATTCAAAATGTGATGAGTGGTAACGATACTTTTGTTCTCATGCCTACCGGCGGTGGTAAATCGCTTTGCTACCAACTACCATCTATTTTGATGGAAGGTACTGCTTTAGTTATTTCGCCCTTGATTGCTTTGATGAAAAATCAGGTTGACGCCATGCGTAACTTTAGCGAAGAGGATGGAATAGCTCACTTTATCAATTCCACGCTTTCGCGTCCTGCTATCGAGGCGGTAAAAGCTGATTTGGTGTCCGGAAAAACAAAATTATTATATGTAGCTCCGGAGTCACTTACAAAGGAAGAGAATATCGAATTTCTGAAATCCATAAAAATATCATTTTATGCCGTTGATGAGGCGCATTGTATTTCGGAATGGGGGCACGATTTTCGCCCTGAATACCGTCGTATTCGTCCCTTAATCAACGAGATAGGTGTTGCGCCGCTTATTGCACTTACAGCTACAGCTACGCCTAAGGTGCAACACGATATTCAGAAAAACTTAGGTATGCTGGGTGCTACAGTATACAAATCGTCGTTTAATCGTCCAAACCTGTTTTATCAGGTACGTACCAAAACAAACGAAGTTGATAAAGATATTATTAAATATATACGTTCGCAAGAAGGTAAATCGGGTATTATTTATTGCCTGAGTCGTAAAAAAGTAGAAGAACTGGCTGAAACACTGAGTGTAAACGGAATCTCTTGTTTGCCTTATCATGCAGGCATGGATGCGTTAGTGCGCACCGAAAATCAGGATAAATTTCTGATGGAAAAGGTGCAGGTCATTGTTGCTACTATTGCTTTCGGAATGGGAATTGATAAACCGGATGTGCGGTTTGTTATCCATTACGATATGCCTAAAAGCCTCGAAGGTTATTATCAGGAGACCGGAAGGGGTGGCCGTGATGGGGGCGAAGGGCAATGTATTGCATTTTATGCTTACAAAGATTTAGATAAACTGCGAAAGTTTATGCAGGGAAAACCTGTTGCCGAGCAGGAAATCGGAAATCAGTTATTATTAGAAACGCAAGCTTATGCCGAATCGTCGGTATGCAGGCGAAAATTATTGTTACATTATTTTGGAGAGGAATTAGAAAACGACTGCGGTTGTTGCGATAATTGTATGAAACCACGTAAATTTATAGAAGGTCAGGAATTATTATTGTTGACATTAGAGACCATTATTGTTGTTCGCGAAAAATTTAAGGCCGAACACATTGTTGATATTCTGAAAGGGAATGAAAATTCGGAAATCAAAACCTATCAACACGATGAGTTGGAGAACTTTGGTGCTGCATCCGACGAGGATGAAAAAACCCTGCATGCTGTTATTCGCCAGGCACTTATTGGCGGTTTAATTTCGAAAGAAATTGAAAATTATGGTTTGCTCAAAGTTACTGCTGCCGGAAAGGCATATATGAAAAAGCCTACACCATTTCCTATTGTTAAAGACAACGAGTTTGAAGAAGATGAAGAGGATGCAGGTGCAAAATCGACCGGAGGTACTTGTGCGGCCGACGATGTGCTATTCTCAATTCTTAAAGACTTACGTAAAAAAATGTCGAAAAAGCTGGAAGTACCACCATTTGTTATTTTCCAGGATCCGTCGCTTGAAGCAATGGCAACTACTTATCCTATCTCGATGGATGAGTTGCAAAATATACCCGGTGTTGGTGCAGGGAAGGCTAAACGTTATGGTGAGGATTTTCTGAAATTGATTCGCGAACACGTCAAAGAAAATGAAATTGTTCGTCCGGAGGACTTGAGGGTGCGTACTGTAGCAAATAAGTCAAAACTGAAAGTGTCAATTATTCAGTCTATCGACCGCAAAATAGCATTGGATGACATAGCTATGGCTAAAGGGCTCGAAATTGGAGAACTGCTCGACGAGATTGAGGCAATTGTTTATTCGGGGACCAAAATTAATATCGATTATTTCTTAGATGAGGTTATGGAACCCGATCATGTCGACGAAATCTTTGATTATTTCAATTCTGCCGAAACGGATAAAATTGAACCTGCCCTTCGCGAGTTGGGTGAGGATGACTTTAGTGAAATTGAAGTTCGATTGGTGCGTATTAAATTCCTTTCGGAAATTGGAAATTAAATGATATTATTCATAAAAAAATCCCTGCAAACTGTTTTGCAGGGATTTTTTTTATTTCTGACAGCTTTTGTGCTATCTTGTAATTCATTAAAGAACCAATGAAGGTGGCGTAAATGTGCGTGCTGCCATTTCGCTGTCGAGCATATACAAACCGCGTGCATCATTGCCAAACAACTCGAATCGTTTGCACATTTCATCTACATTCTTTTCTTCTTCGCCCTGTTCTTTTACAAACCAGTCTAAGAATTGCATAGTCTTAAAATCTTTTAGTTCGTAAGCTACTGCATAAATGTCATTAATCGATTGACTGATAAATAATTCGTGTTTGTAAGCCTCGTCCAATGCATGTTTAAAACCTGTGTATGTAATATCCGGTTTTGCAATTGCTTCTAAAACAGCTCTTTCGCCATTGTTTTGCATGTATTTTACAAACAACATGGCATGTGCATGCTCTTCCTGTGTTTGTATATCAAACCAGTTTCCGTAACCATTCAAACTATTATCGTAAAAATAATTTGACGTATCTAAATATAAATACGATGAATAAAACTCCCGATTAATCTGGGCATTTAGTAATTCAACAATTTTTTTGTGTAACATAACGGTAAATTTAGTTGATTATAATTTTATTTTAATTAATTAAATTCGAACAATATTCGCGCCAAGTGCATTCAAACGTTTGTCTATATCCTGATAGCCACGGTCTATCTGGTCGATATTGTGAATGGTGCTTGTTCCTTCGGCTGCCAATGCAGCTATAAGCAATGCTATTCCGGCGCGTATATCGGGCGAACTCATGGTTGCAGCACGCAGATGAAGTTGTTCGCCAAGACCAATTACAGTGGCTCTGTGTGGGTCGCAAAGAATAATCTGAGCACCCATATCAATAAGTTTATCCACAAAAAACAATCGACTTTCGAACATTTTTTGATGAATAAGGATACTGCCTTTTGCTTTTGCAGCTACTACCAAAAACACGCTCAGTAAGTCGGGAGTCAGTCCGGGCCAGGGCGCATCGGCAATAGTCATAATTGAACCATCGATAAACGATTCGATGGCATAGCTCTTTTGCTCGGGAATAAAAATATCATCGCCACGTTGTTCTAATTGTATGCCTAATCTACGAAAACTATCAGGTATAATTCCTAAGTCGTTGTACGATACGTTTTTAATGGTTATTTCCGAGCCGGTCATGGCTGCCATACCAATAAAACTTCCCACTTCAATCATATCGGGTAGTATCGCGTGTTCACATCCATTCAATGATACAACACCTTCGATGGTTAAAAGGTTTGAGCCTACGCCGCTGATTTTGGCACCCATTTTATTCAGCATCTTACAAAGTTGTTGCAGATAAGGCTCACAGGCAGCATTGTAAATGGTGGTTGTTCCTTCTGCCAATACGGCAGTCATAACAATATTGGCAGTTCCGGTTACGGAAGCTTCATCTAAAAGCATATAGCAACCTTTTAACTTTTCGGCGGTAATGCTGTATTGTTTCTTGTCGGCATCGTATGCAAAATCGGCTCCGAGTTTCTGAATGCCCAGAAAGTGTGTGTCTAACCTGCGGCGACCTATTTTATCTCCTCCGGGTTTGGGAATCATGGCTTTGCCATATCGTGCAACTAACGGGCCTACAATCATAACAGACCCTCTTAAAGAGGCGCTTTGCCTGTAAAAATCTTCCGAATCAAGATAATTCAGGTTTATATCTTTAGCTTCGAATGTGAAGGTGTTTGCAGCTGTTTTTTCAACAATTACGCCCATGTTTTCAAGCAGGATAATCAGGTTGTTGACATCCAAAATGTCAGGGATATTGCTTATCGTAATTTTTTTGGGACTAAGCAGTACCGCACAAAGTACTTGTAGTGCTTCGTTTTTTGCTCCTTGCGGAATAATTTCACCACGGAGTTTTTTACCACCTTCTATTTTAAATGAAGCCATTTCTTGTGAAATTAGAAATTAGAAATTAGAAATTAGAAATTGAGAAAATAAGAAAATAAGAAATTGAGAAAATAAGAAAATAGAAAATAAGATAACACGAAACGCGAAACACGAAACGCGAAACACGAAACGCGAAACACGAAACGCGAAACACGAAACGCGAAACGCGAAACACGAAACGCGAAACACGAAACGCGAAACGAATTATTTCCTTCTCGGTGGTTTATTACTGCGTTTGTGGTTGTTGAGTACATCGCGCGATTCCACTAATTTAAGAAAATCGGGAGAAACATCGATTTTTCCATGAGAGAGTTCGCGTAAGTCGTCGAAAATCTTTCGGTCGTCCACTACCTCTTTGTTCCATGTCAGGAAGCATTTCTTCATTTGATTGGCTATCAGGCGGGTTAGCTCGTTTTTTTCATCACCTTCGGGATATTCACCTACTTTCTCAATCATTTCTTCAAGCGTACGGCCATAGTGCATGTAGCGTATACGCGAATTTTTGTATGGAATTGTTTCGGGGCGGGTATATAAATTATCTTCCTGAACAATTTCATACGGAAAATCAATGTCGAGTTTAAAATCGGACATAATAGCTACGTGATCCCAAAGTTTGTGTTTGAAGTCGTTGACATCACGAAGGTAGGGGAACATATTCCCCATTATATTGATAATTGTTTTAACGCAACGGGAACGTTCTTCACGATCTTCTATTGTTAGGGCGTGCGCAATCATCTGTTGTATATTGCGACCATATTCAGGCATAATTAATTTGCCTTGTAAAGTTGGATATTCCATTTGTGCTGAAAAATTTTGTTTGCTCGCAAAGGTAACGATTTTTTTTCAGAAAAATGTTTTTAGCGCTGTATTGAACTGTTTTTTATGCGGTATAATTGCCACCAGGGTGTTTGTGGAGAATGATGATGCTCGTAGTGATAACCAAAAAAGTAACAAGTAAGCAGGGCAATCAGGTGATTGGGCTTAAGCGTGCGCGATTTATAAGGCTCCATTTCGGGTGTATGCGGCATTTTGTGGGGCAGGTAAGTGCCAAAATAAAATAGCTGAAAAGTAGCCAGAATGGAAGGAATTACCCAAAACAGAATGAGACTCCACTGGTCGAACCAAAGCATCAGGATGTTAAACAATACTGCCATCGTAATAATTTGCCAAACCGTAACGTATTGTTTCAGAAACGAATACCACCAACCAAAAAAGTGTTGTTTTCCGGTTTTGTAGTCAGGATCGTCGGCTGTTCCTGCATGTTTGTGATGCAACTGATGCTTTGTGTACAATGTTGGATACCAAAGCCCGGCAAACAAAAAAGTGCAAAGTGATCCGAACGCTTTATTTACAGTAGCAGAACTGCTCACAGTGCGGTGCATGGCATCGTGGGCAGTTATAAAAAGGCCGGTGTATAACCATGTTTGAATGGCAATTTGGAGGTACATCCAGCCATTGCTGAATGAAAGTTGCTGAAAAAGAAGGGCGGAAATCAGATTTGCCGCCCATAGTAAAATGATTATAATTGCAATAAATACACCCATTTTTAGAATTTCCAACCCAACGAAACTACAAAGTTCGAAGTTAAATCGGGTTTATCCTGCCATGCAGTATTGTAAACATCGTTTATTAAGTTCAAACGGGCATCGAGTGTAAACATTAATACATCCAATCCGGCACCTACTTCAAGCCCGACTGCGGCATTTTTAAATTCACCTTTAATGGCCGTAAGTGTGGCCGGATCTTTTAAATCGGTGTTGGTAGTCAGGTCGGTATAACTAAGTTTCGAACCGGCATTCAATTTAAACTTCGGACCGGCAAAAGCTCTTAAATTAAACAATTTTAAATCTACAATTTTGTAACCAATTAATACAGGCACATCAATGGTGCTAAAGGTTACGTGGTTTTCTATATTTTTTACATTCGTCTGATCCTGAAGATCCTGAATTGAAAACTGATAGGTTTTCTTTTGTAGTCCATAAAGCAGCTCGGGCTGAACGTAAATCTTACCACCAACACGGGCAAATGCTCCCAGATGAAAGCCATTTTTGAGTTCGCCTGTTAAATCATTTAAAGCATAGTTTTGTGGATTAATAACTGCAATATTTCCCAAATTTAATGATGAATTATACCCACCCTTGATACCGAAATTAATCTGTGCATTTGCAAATAACCAGGTTATAATCAATGCAGCTAATGTTAAAATTGTTCTTTTCATTTTGATTGATTTTAGTAGTAAAAATTATTTTAGTGTATTTAATAAAACAATTATTGTACCGTTTTATTGTTTAAACGCATTTTTGGGAAATATTGTTTGTAATGTTTGCATAAAAGAATCAGGGATAAAAATAATCAATAACATTTAATGATTTGTTTTGTAATGACCCCCAACCCCCAAATGGGGCTAAGACATATTCTCTATAAAAGATAGGAGAATTTAAAGATGCTGCGTCTTATAGCCCCCAATTGGGGGTTTGGGGGTCGAAAAAATCAAAATTAGAAAATACATGATTATTTATTTTCTATTACGTATAAATATTTCTGGTATATGTTTTGTATGCTCACCATTCCGGTACTATGTATTTAAATTGAATCAAAAAATGTATCTTTGTCCCCGAAAATTCAGAAAATTACTATCTCAAATGAACACAAAGCTTTTTTTACTGCTATTCTTATCATTATTAACTGTATTTATGCATGCTCAGGATGAACCAAAAGAGGATAAAAAATTTTGGATAGGTCCCAGATTTGGATTGGATGTGTCAACCTCAACGGCTGATTTGCCTGCACTTACCGAACAGCTAAAACAGAATTATCAGGTGGGTTTATTTATGCAGATGGGTCGAAAAATTTATTTTCAACCCGAGATTTATTATGCATCTTACACCACTGACGCAGCTACAAATTCAAAAATTAATTTTGTAAAAGCTCCTATGCTGCTTGGATGGCAATTGTTTGATATTGGACTTTTAAGTCTGCATCTGAATGGTGGCCCATCGTACTTCAAGAAATTAGATAGCGACGATAAAGCATTGATAAATTGGGAAGTAGGTGCCGGTGTAAATTTACTTGGATTTATTGCTGCCGATTTGCGTTATACTTTTCAGAAGAGTAGCACCAATGGTTTTACCCAGGTAGAACAATTAATTACAAACGGTGGATTAGTCAATCTGACTGTTGGGCTGCGTTTGTAAAATGAAATAGGATATAGTTAATCTCTTTATATCATATCGCCAAGGGCGATATTCAAATCCGTTTTTAATCCGCTTCATCCGCTAAATCCGCGTTCCTATTTTTTAAAAGCAAATCTGTAAAAGTAGACCTAAATATCTTTCACTAACAGAGTGTTTGTTTTTCCGCTAATCAGATTGGTTTCTCCATGTGTTTTGCTCCAGAATTCGTCCAATACCGGATTTTTGTTCTCCAAAAAGTTCTCTGCACCAAACGATTCCATTTTTTCGAACAAAATTGAAATACTCAGTTGCTGTATGTCGATAGCCGGCTGATAGCTTTTATTGCGGTCGGTTTCGTTAAATACCTCAATTAATACGCCTGCATCGGTTAAGTTACCGAGTATCTGATTTACCAAACGAATAGGAATGCGGTTATCTGCCGCAATTTGGTTCGACGAAAGCGGCGGTTGTTGGTTTTCGTATTGCTTTACTATCAACCACACAATAAACAGTGTCAGGAAATTTTTGTAACGAATGCTTATATTTTTCGAATCGGCTTCGTATTCAAAATTCTGAATATTTTGCGAAGCGTAGGATATTTCGGCTCCCAGAAGTACGATTAAACACGAAATTTGCAACCAAAGCAGCAACAGTGGAATAGCTGCAAAACTACCATATACCACGTCGTAGCGCGATAGCAACACCTGCCCGTTGATATACAGCACCTGAAACAATTGAAAAGCCGAACCTGCCAACACTCCGGCAATTGCTGCATCTTTCAGATTTACTTTGGTATTGGGTATTACCAGATAGATAATGGTGAAAATAATCCAGTTGATAATATAGGGAGCAAACTTAACACTAAATCGCAAAAACGGACTAAGTATATCGTAGAACAGCGATTTTTCGATTATTGCATTGAAATAAATTGTAAATCCGGAAGACAGAACGATAAATACAGGGACAATAAATAAAGCCGAAAAGTACATGGTAAACTGATTGATAATAGAGCGTGGTTTTTTTACCTGCCAGATACCATTAAACGCCAACTCTACCTGTATAAAAAAGTTCATAACCGACACCAGCAATACCACCAGACCCACTCCGATAAACAATCCTCCCTGCGTAGTTTCTAAGTAACGTTGTACAAAACCCATTACAGTTGGTATCATATTTGCCTGAGCTATAAACGATTCCTGGAGCGATTTTTCAATCATACTTTCCACTCCAAAACCACGTCCGATAGCTACTATCAGTGCAAACATTGGTATTATGGCAAACAAAATAGAGTAGGTGAGTGCCGAGGCTTTTACACTAAGTCTGTCCTGAATAAAGGCGCGGGTGGATAGTACCACTATTTTCACAAAACGATACAAGAGCTTTCGTGTTTTCGAAAGTTCGTGTTCGGTTATTCGCCAAATATCGTGTGTAATAAAGTTGATTAGTTTCATAAATTTTAAAAAAAAACAGCAGGCCTGTAAGCCGGGTTCTGTATTTCGGTTTGCACCGAAATGTTTGTCATTTATCTACGATACAGGTCGCCCTGCACCTCCAGCAATCTACCCCCCGGCATCGGACGAGCCATCCTACATGCGCCGGTATACATGATCTTGCAACCCATAAGGCGTACGGCTACTGCTGTTGCCAACAATACCGGTGAGCTCTTACCTCACCTTTTCACCCTGGCTCCGACATGTCGGAGTGGTTATTTTCTGTTACGCTACTCAACCCTCGCGGACTGCTTCCCGTTAGGAAGTATGGTGCTCTGTGTTGCCCGGACTTTCCTCTTCCGTAAAATACGGCAGCGACAAACCGGCCTACTGTTTTTCAGCCTGCAAAGGTAGTGTTTTTTGTCAAAACTTTACTTATTTCAGCCACTTGTCGAGCCAACCGATAAAGGTACGTTGCCAGAGCACGCCGTTTTGTGGTTTGAGTACCCAGTGATTTTCATCAGGGAAGATAAGCATTTCGGCCGGAACGCCACGCAAAACTGCCGCGTTGAATGCTGCCATGCCCTGCGAAGCCAATATGCGGTAATCTTTTTCGCCGTGAATCACCAAAATGGGCGTATCCCATTTATCTACAAAAAGATGCGGCGAATTGGCGTAAGAATTTTGAGCCACTTTATTATCTTTTTCCCAGTAAGCGCCACCCAAATCCCAGTTTACAAACCACATTTCTTCGGTTTCCAAGTATTGTTGCGGCAGGTTAAACATGCCATCGTGGGCAATAAATGCTTTGAAGCGTTTTTCGTGATGACCGGCTAACCAATAAGCCGAAAAACCACCGTAACTTGCGCCCACACAACCTAATTTGTCTTTGTTCACGTAAGGTTCCTTAGCAACATCATCAATAGCCGAAAGGTAATCCTTCATGTTTTGCCCACCATAATCGCCACTGATTTGCTTTAACCACTCGTCGCCAAAGCCGGGAAGTCCGCGGCGGTTAGGCGCTACAATAATGTAATCGTTGGCAGCCATAATCTGGAAATTCCAGCGGTACGACCAAAACTGACTAACGGCCGATTGTGGTCCGCCCTGACAATAAAGTAATGTAGGATATTTTTTATTCGGGTCAAAATCAGGCGGATAAATTACCCAAACTAACATTTGTTTGTTGTCGGTGGTGGTTACCCAGCGCTCTTCTACCTTGCCCATTTTGAGTTTGGCCAATAAATCCTTGTTTTCGAACGAAAGCTCGGTGGCTTCGCCGTTTGCTGGGTCAACGCTATACACTTCGTTGGGCATGCTCATCGAATGTTTGATCGCTATTAGTTTGTTGCCGGCTATTTCTACTGTTTCGTAATCGTGCTGCCCTTTGGTGATTTGCTTTATAGTTTTATCTGCAATATCAGCCCGGTAAATCTGCGTTACACCATGCCAAACACTTACGAAATAAATAGATTTGCTATCGGCAGTCCACTTCAAACCTTCGGAGTTTTGGTCAAAATTGGCAGACAAATCCGTTTTTTCTCCGGTCTGTAGGTTCATCAAAAACAAACGGTTTTTATCCGATTCACAACCATCGTGTTCCATACTTTCCCAGGCTAACCAGTTGCCGTCAGGTGAGAAAGTCGGGTTAATATCATAACCCATCATACCTTCGGTTTTATTTTCTGTTTTTCCGGTGGCTATATCATAAAAATAAATATCCGAATTGGTGGAAATGGCGTAGGCTTTTCCCGTTTTTTTGCGGCAGGTATAAGCTATTGTTTTTCCATCAGGCCTCCATGCCAGTTGCTCAATACCACCAAAAGGTTTCATGGGGCTTTCGAATGGTTCATCTTTCAAAATGTCTTTTTCGTCTGTAATTTTTGAACCATCAAATTCAGCTACAAAAGGGTGGGGGATTGCCTGCACCCATTCGTCCCAATGTTTGTACATCAGGTCGTTAACTATAATTCCGCTCGATTTGGGCAGGTCGGGGTGTTTGTCCACTGTTCGTTCGCCGTATTTTACATCCGCCACAAAAAGCAGTTTCGATTCGTCGGGCGAAAAAGCAAAGTCGTTTACACCACCTTCGCGTTCTGTGATTTGTTGACGGTCCGAACCATCACTTTTCATTATCCAGAGTTGCATAGAGCCGCTTTCCGACGACAGAAATGCAATATGCTCATTATCATTCATCCATTTAGCTGAAGCTTCGCGCACCGGTGTTTCGGTAATTTGCTTTTTATCCGAACCATCGGCATTCATTACAAATATTTCCGAATTGCCTTTGTCTTCGGCTACCGAATAATACGAAACGGAATAAAGCATCCGTTTTCCATCAGGCGAAACCTGTAAGCCACCCACACGACCGAAAGCCCACAGCACTTCGGGAGTCATTCTTCCGTTTTTTACTTCCGGATTTTGTTTGCCAATTATCGGCTCCTCATTTTTAGGAGCACACGAAGCAGCTATCAAAGCCATTGCCATAAGCGTTGTTTTTAGTAAATACTGCATAATTTCTGTATATTTATTTTGACCGGCAAATATAGGTTTTTTTGCGATTGAAGCCAAATAATCAATTAACTGTACTTTAATTTTTATACAGCATAACGTTATGGATGCTGTGGGCTAAAATTCGAGCCGAGTAATCAACCTCCAATTTCAGTCATTCAATTGTTAAATTTATACGCTGATAATAAATTAATTGTACACACATTTCCTTTCCCCAACGATGCCTGTTATGGATTTGGTGGAGCCAGTGGCTCTATGGCGTTTGACGACCCAGTAAATCAGGTTGGTTATTGCTACGTTCCTAACCGTATGGGCTACGACTTTCCGGATAGTAGGGAGTTGGATATTCAGAAAGTGCTTTATATGTGTATTGAAAATTTGAAATAGTCATTCATCCCCCAAAATCCGTCATTCACTAAAAATAATCCGTTTTTACCGTAAAAAATAGTGTGGTATACAAGCAAAAAATGTATTTTTGACAATTCATAACTTACAAATTACATGATAAGCGCAACAAATTTCGACCAAAAAGAACTCAATAAACTCCGTTTAGTTTTTGAGCAAACGCCCGGAGCTATTTTTATTCTCGACCGTGAATTCAGATTTGAGTTTGTGAACCCCAGTTTCGAACGTCTTTCGGGTTATTCAAAAGAAGAACTTATTGGCAAAACGGTTAAAGAATTATTTTATAACGAGGAAATTCAGGAATCGCGCCGTGAAGTAGTGGAAGCAATGGTTAAAGGAGAAAAATGGCAGGGCGAATTACTTACTCACAACAAAATCGGAACAACCTATTGGGCCAATACCATTGCTGCACCTTACAAAAACGAGGCGGGTTTAGTTGAAGGATATATTATGATTCAACAGGATATAACCGACCGTAAAGAGACAGAATCGGCCTTACGCGAAAGTGAGGCAAAATATAAAACCTTAGTTGAAAACTCGCAGGATGGAATCATTATTGTTCGCGACAATATTGTGCTGTATGCCAATGATACTGTTTGCAAGTTGCTTGGCAGAAACCTCAAAGGATTGAGTGCAGAGGATATTATTCATCCGCAAGATATTTACAAAGTAGCAGCCATAGGTGTAAGAAGGCGCAACAAAGATCTCACTACAATCAATGAGTCATTTAGAATGTTGGCGTTGAATGGCGAAATTAAAGAGTGTGATACTACTTCGACAATTATACAGTTTGGCGGCGAATGGGCAAGTTTTTTTACGATACACGATTTGACCGAAAACAAAAAAATTCAACTCGAACTTAAAGAAAGTGAGGAAAAATACAAAACATTGATTGAAAATTCGCAGGACGGTATTTTTGCCATAGTAGAAGATAAAGTGCTTTTTGCGAACGCAACATTTTGCAACATGGTTGGTTACACTGCCGCTGAACTATATAATAAATCTGCCGTAAGTTTAGTACTCCCTGATGACCGGGCAAAAGGATTGGCAATAAGCGAACTACGCAAACAAGGCAATCACGAAACGATGAATGATATTTTTCGGTTTGTAGCCAAAGATGGTTCAATTAAAGAAGGCGATGTTTTTTCGTCGGTTTTAGAGCTTAACGGTCAAATTGTTAGCTATATTACCGTACATGACATGACCGAACTAAAGCGTGCCGAAAGTGAATTGAAAGTAGCCAAAACCGAACTCGAAAAACTAAACAGCCAGCTCGAAAAGCGGGTAAAAGATAGTTCGAAACGCTTAACCGAAGCACGCACGCAACTTATAAACCTGCAAAAGGAAAACCTCCAATCGCAATTTGATGTACTCAAACAGCAGGTCAATCCGCATTTTCTGTTCAATAGTTTAAATGTGCTTACTTCACTTATTAAATTGGAGCCCGATTTAGCCGAGAAGTTCTCCGAGCAATTATCGAAAGTATACAGATATGTACTTGAAAATAAAGATAATGAATTGGTGGATTTGAATACAGAACTGAATTTTTTGGATGCCTATATTTTCCTTCTGAATATTCGCTTCGTAGGAAAGTTAACTGTCAATTTATCAATTCCCGAAGCAAACCGAAATGATAAGATAATTCCTTTAGCCATGCAGTTGCTGATTGAAAATGCTATCAAACACAACATTATGTCGAAAATGAATCCGCTCGTTATTGATATATTTATTGATACAACTAATTGCCTGAATATAATAAATAACTTGCAAGAGCGACCATCACAAATTGTTTCAACGGGAGTCGGTCTTAAAAATATCCTGAACAGATATAAACTTCTCGAACTGCCAACTCCAACTTTTGAAAAAACTAAAAATCAATTTATAGCAAAAATACAATTAACAAAATAATACATCATGAAGATAGTAATAATTGAAGATGAGGTCTTTGCAGCACGCCGTCTCGAAAACATGATTAAGGAAATTGACCCGCAAATAGAAGTAGTGGCAAAGTTTGAATCGGTAAGCGAATCGGTGGCATGGCTCAAATCAAATGCTCAACCTGATTTGATTTTTTTAGATATTCAGTTGGAAGATGATCTGAGTTTTGCCATTTTTGAACAAGTGCAGGTACGCTCGAAAATAATTTTTACAACAGCTTTCGACGAATATGCTATTAAAGCTTTTAAATTCAATAGTATTGATTATCTGCTTAAGCCAATAAATAACGATGAGTTAAGTAATGCAATCGATAAATTTCGGTTGTGGAAGGCCGAAACAGCTCCGGTGATTGATGCAACCATGCTTCGCGATTTACTTCGTCCACAACAAACGTTCCGCGACCGTTTTATGGTATCGGTTGGCGATAAACTCAAGACTATCAATGTGGCAGACATTGCCTATTTCTTTTCGGCAGCCGGAATTACATTTGTGGTAATGAATTCTAAAACGCAATACTCACTCGATTTTAGTTTGGATAATCTGCGCGAAATGCTCAATCCAAAAGAATTTTTTCGTGTAAATCGTCAGTATTTTGTAGGCTTAAAATCTATCGACAAAGTGGTGGTTTACCCTAAAAGTCGCCTGAAATTAGTGCTAAATCCGCCAACGGATACCGACTTATTTGTCAGCATCGATAAAGCGCCTGAGTTTAAGCAATGGTTTGGTGGAGAATAGCCCCCCCCAATCCGTCAGTTGACGGAGAGTTAAGAATACAATTTTTCGATTTACTAGTGTTGTGTTAAGTTTATTATAGCGTTTCTATTCAATTGCCGCCCCATTTATGGGGTGGATGTGATAGAATATGAAATCAGGGCTTTAGCCAAATGATTATAAATATTTGGCTAAAGCCCATACAATATATTAAACATATCCAGCAGCTAAAGCAGCTGGCAATTCAATGCTAACACAACACTAGTCTCAATTGATTTCTTGTATATTTCAATATTAAAACTATACCCAATAAGGTATAATATTTACTTAAACATACATTTTTATACCCGATATAGTATAATATAATAAAATAATACTATATTTGCACCCAAAAGGGTATAATATGAGTACAACAAACATATCGGAGTTTGTAAAGCTAATGCGTAAACAACATGCTTTAACTCAGGTAGAACTTTCCGAAAAGGCGGGTGTAGGTCTTCGCTTTGTTCGCGAATTGGAACAAGGCAAACATACACTTCGAATGGATAAAGTAAATCAGTTACTTCAACTTTTTGGTACTGAACTTGGTGTAGTGCCGCAATCCAAAAATATAGTTAAGCAATGAAAAAGGCAAAGATTTTATTAGGTGACGCCTTCGCAGGACTGTTAACCGAAGACGAAAACGGCTACACCTTTTTGTACGATGAACGCTTTTTGAACTCCGACAATGCAGTGGCAATTAGTTTAACACTTCCGTTGTCGAACAAACCTTACCAAAGCAATGTGTTATTTCCTTTTTTCGATGGATTAATTCCGGAAGGTTGGTTGCTCGACATTGCCGAACGCAGCTGGAAAATAAACAACCGCGACCGAATGTCGTTGTTGCTTGCTTGTTGCAAAGATTGTATTGGCGCCGTGAGTGTTATAGCTGATAGTAACCCCGAATAAAAGAAGTGGCAATGAATAGATGTTTATATTGTTATGAGGCACTTTTGGAGGGGCAAGTTGATTTTCACCCTCGTTGTGCAACAAAAATATTTGGAAGTAAAACTGTTCCTGTATTGCCCTACACAAGGGCAGATATTTCAGTTTTGGCCGAACAAGTAATTCGTTCACAAACAACTTTAACGGGCGCACAACCAAAATTATCGCTCGATATTGCGTCAAATTCAGGTCAACCCAAACGATTTACAATAGTAGGTTTATGGGGGAAATATATACTTAAGCCACAAACGGACAGTTACACTTCGCTCCCCGAGTTGGAAGATGTAACCATGCACCTTGCCGATATTGCAAAGATAAAAACCGTTCCTCACTCGCTTATTAAATTCAGCGATGGAGAATTATGTTATATTACACGCCGAATTGACAGAGGGCCGAAAGGTGAGAAATACCTTATGGAAGATATGTGTCAATTGTCGGAGCGACTCACCGAATACAAGTACAAGGGTTCGTATGAGCAAATTGCAAAATTAATATTTACCCATTCGACTACACCAAAGTTGGATGTAATCAACTTTTGGGAACAAGTACTTTTTTCGTGGCTTACCGGTAATGCCGATATGCATTTAAAAAATTTCTCGTTGATAAGCATTGCAAAAGGCCAATATTCATTAACACCAGCTTACGATTTGTTATCAACAACATTGGTTATGCCCGACGACAAGGAAGAACTTGCTTTGACTCTTAATGGCAAAAAACGCAAAATTAATCGTACCGATTTTGAAACTTCCATGTTAGCTTCGGGGTTGGAACAAAAAATTGTAACTAACATCCTTTCAAAATTCCATAAATTTTCCGACAAATGGTATCAATGTATCGACATTTCCTTTCTTCCTGTTCAACTGAAAGAGCAATACAAATCGCTTCTTAAAGCAAATCTGGAAAAAATGAATTAAGCTCATACATTTTTTATCTAAACCCTGATTTACAGCATTCATACACCGAAATTGCCCGTTCAGCAATCGTTATTTGCTAACATATAGTTTATTATTTTACTTTGCAGTTTTTAATTACAAACAGAGTATTAATATTCAATAATATCAGTTCATTATGGAAACAAAAAAAGCAGCCATTATTTATCACAGCAAGCGTGGCACAACGCAAAAATTTGCAGCCGAAATTGCATTTTACCTGAAAAAGAAAGGTATTGAAACGAAAGTTTCATCGGTGCAAAAGTTTAAAAGTCAGGATATTGCAGATGTCGATTACCTATTCTTAGGCTGTTGGACAAGCGGTTTGTTCTTTTTTATGCAACATCCCGAAAAAGAATGGGTGGAATTTGCCCAATCGCTTCCACGCGGTTTAAAAGCAAAAACGGCTCTGTTTACAACTTATAAAATACGAACAGGCAGCATGTTTCGGAATATGCAAAAACAGTTAGCGGGAAAAACTTCCATCGCCGAATGTGAACTACAATCGCGAAATGGTGAATTGTCGGAATTTAATAAGAATTTAATTAACAATTTCATACAATTACCTGAATAATAACTATTTTTGCAACCGTTAAACAATAAACATCTACGATTATGCAACCCATCACTCAACAACAAATCAACCGTTTCGTATCCGGCAAAACCATTGCTATTGTGGGCGCATCGCGCAACGAAAAAAGTTTTAGCGCCGAAGTGGCAAAACACCTGAAGGAATTAAACTACAAACTGTGGTTCGTAAATCCAAACTACGAAACCGACGAACCTCAAAACCTGAAAGTTCAATCTATAAGAAGATTACCAGCCGACGTAAAACATTTATTAGTGCTGACACCGGCTACCGAAACCGAAACAGTGGTAAAACAGGCTGTTGAAAAAGGCATGGACAATATATGGATTCAGCAGAAATCCGAAACATCAGCAGCTATTGAATTGGCTCAATCAAACAAAGTTAATCTCATTCATCATCAGTGTATTTTTATGTTTACACAGCCCACAGGAATGCACAAATTTCATTATACTATCAAAAAAGTGTTCGGGTCATTGCCAAAATAACACCTATTGCAATTTATTTATATATCGATAGAGCAGCTTAAAATAAGTTGCTCTTTTTTTGTGCAGTTCAATTAAAAAAACTTCATCCTTCTTTTTCTGTCATTCATAGTTGAATTTTTATCTGTCAACCATTATTTATTGTAGCAATTTATCCGCCGAATTACTTTTGTTGTGTATTCACTCAATGTGGATTCTAAACTTAAAAAAAAACAATTAAAAATAGCAGAAAATGAGAAAATTAATTTTTACAATCAGTTTTATGATTTTAGCCTTATTTTTAAAGGCACAGGACCTAAGTGGCTCATGGAACGGTGTATTAAAACTTGGCGACAGAAATATCACCATTGTATTTAATGTGAAAAAATCAGGTGAGGTGTATGCAACAACTATGGATAGTCCTTCGCAATACGTTAAAGGGTTTAGTACAAGCTCAACAACTTTTGTTGATTCTATTCTCACAATCCGGATGGACGAGGCAAACATGCAGTACCAGGCAGGGTTGATGAAAAACAATGAACTTAACGGTATTTTTACTCAAATGGGCAAGAGTTATGCTTTAAACATGATGAATGGTTCAAAGCCTGAATTTACATCAAACAAAAAACGGCAAAAACGTAATTTTACAGCCTGCTCCTATTCCATTGATACGATATCAATTACAAACAGCAACTTAACCGATGTAAAAGCAGTACTTTACCAGCCTTTAAACACAAAAAAAACAGCTGCTGTAGTATTAATTTGCGATTTTGATAAGCAGGCAGCAAATTCATATAAAGTAATCAAAGAGTTTTCGGAATTATCTGATTACTTGTGTTCCAATGGTTTTGTTGTATTTTGTATGGATAAATCAAACTACATAGATTCAAAAAATGAAACCGTCAACTACCTGAAATTATGTTCATTTGTAAATCCAAACAAAATATCGATCGTGAAGTTTAGCGAAACAAATTTAGTTGCTTCATATCATTCGGTAAAAAGTAATTCTCAACTAAAAAAAGAAATATCAAAGCATGACAGTGATAAAAATTCAGCATTTAACCAACTTACACAATGGCTTTTAAAACTTGCATAAAACTAACAATTAAAAATAAAACATTATTAAAGTATGAAAAAGATTTCATTAGCAATCGCAATTTTATTATCAATGGGTGCAAAAACGTTTGCACAAAATGCAAATAACCCTAACAACCAGCAGGTTCAGTATCATTTTTTCACAAACAACATTCCAACCGATTGGAATTATCCGCTCGTAGGGTTAGTGAACAATGTAAATGGCAATCATGCCAGTGTGCAAATTGGTTTAATAAATTCTACAACCGGAAATTTTGGTGGACTTCAGGCCGGATTTATCAACAGTGTAGGAGGTGATGTTTTGGGCGTTCAAAGCGGATTTATCAATAGTGTAAATGGCGAACTAAAAGGTGTTCAAAATGGGTTTATCAATTCGGTAAACGATAACTTTATTGGTATTCAAAACGGGTTTATTAATTCGGTCGACAAATCGTTTTATGGTGTTCAAACAGGCTTTATTAATTCAACCAACGACAAATTCTATGGAGTTCAGTGTGGTTTTATCAATTCGGCAGGTCAAATACATGGTTTGCAATATGGATTTATCAATTCGGCCAAATCACTTCGCGGCGTTCAATTTGGTTTTATCAATTCGGTTGATAAGTTGGAAAAAGGCTTACCCATTGGTTTTCTGTCGTTTGTAAAACATGGTGGTTACAAAGCCATTGAAGTTTCGAACAACAACATTATTCCACTCAATATTGCATTCAAAACCGGTGTTCGCAAATTGTATACCTATCCCATGCTGGCTTACGACTGGCGTTTGACCGACGACCGCTTATCGTTTGGTTGTGGTGTCGGTTCAAATTTAGATCTTAGTAACCGCTTATTTATCAACCCCGAATTGGAAGGATTGCATCAGGTTTCGCTCGATTTTAACCATTATTCCACTTTGCGTTGCAACTTGGGATTCAATATTAGTGAAAATTTCGAATTAGTAGCTGGTCCATCATTAGTGTGGCAGTTCAAAATTGATGCCGACGATTTTCACCAAAACTATACTGAGTGGGATCCATCCATAGTATCGGTAAATCAAGTTTCGCTGGGTTGGAATGTAGCGTTGCGGTATAAATTTTAAATGTGAATAATTTTAATTGAATCATGAAGATTTGTATCATTCAGTTTAGTCCATCGGGAAGCGTCAATCGTGTTTCGCAGGAAATCCAAAAAGGTTTCGAGCAGAAAGGCCACAAAGTTCAGCAGTTAGATATAACCTGGGACAACGATTTTTTCAGTCACAAAGTGCACACCGATTTTTTAAATGCCCGTGTGGAAAAACACGATATTTTATTGATTGGCGCACCGGTATATGCTCATCATACGCAGTATCACGTACTTGACTTGATTCAATCGCTTCCAAAACCCGATAGTAAATGGGCTGCAATTGCTGTTCCTTTTGTAACGTATGGGGGAATATCTTCGGGGGTTGCATTGTCCGAATCGGCTAAATTGCTGAATAAAACAGGGCGAACAGTTCCGTTGGCAATGAAACTTACGGCACCTCACCGAATGACTCGCGCATTTATGCCCGACGAGTATAACGCAGATAAACTACAAGGCGAAGAGCAGGTTTATGTCGACGAGTTAGTAAACCGAATTGATAAGTTGCAAATGCAGTCCAAAGTTAAGAATATCAGGTCAGTACTCAAATACAATGGGTTAAAAATGACAATTTTGGCCAAAACAGTTTTCGTTGAAAAAAAATGGCATGAGCAGCGCTATCCGAAAGTGGAAATTGACAGTGAGCTATGCGGAACTTGTGGAAAATGTGTTAGGCTTTGCCCTGTAAACCACCTTGTTAAGCTGAACGACCGCATAAGTCAAAACACTGCCTCACCTTGCATTCATTGCCTGAATTGTGTTACAAACTGCCCATCAAATGCTATAAAGCTAACCGGCGATTTAGAAAAAGGGAAGGCTTTTATGTCAAAAATGATAGCACAAAAAGGAAATACCGAAGTACCTGCTTCGGCTGTTTATCCGCTGTTGAATAATTAGCGTAAAATATTTAATTACCCTTTTAAGATAATCCATAGTATGAATTTTGAACTCAGAATCTGGCATGAAAATGATGCTAAAGTTGCTGCGGAATTAGCCAATACCAATATTAGTCGTTTTATGTCCGATGCTTTTCCGGGAAACGATGTAGAGAAATGGAATAAGTTTATCCGATATGCCAACGAAAATCCGGCAGCATTTTACAGGGTTATTGAAGTTGATGGAAAATTTGCCGGAAATATTGGCGTACTCATTGGGAATGATATATTGCGGATGAACGCCGAACTCGGTTACTGGATTGGCGAGAAGTACAAATGTCGTGGCATAATGACTGAAGCTGTAAAAGAAATGGTGCAATTGGTTTTTGATAATTTCAACGTAACACGTATTTTTGCAACTCCTTTTGGCAACAACTTTGCTTCGCAACGCGTGCTCGAAAAAGCAGGATTTACCCTCGAAGGCATGTTCGAGAAAATTTATATAAAAAACGGCATGAAGCAAGATGAATTGGTGTATGCTATCAGAAAATAATCTTAATAGAATATATTTTGATACACTTTTTTTTAAAAAGTTAATTTGTAGAATAAGGTATTAATATGAAAATTTTTAAACAAAGCTTTTATGATTGAAACAACCCGTCTGTATATCAGGCCACTAACGGCAGCCGAATTGGAGCAATACGTTCTTCATCCCGAGCAGCTGTCCGAAAATTTAGAAATTAAATTATCAACTAATCCGATTGACAATGAGTTGAAGGACGCAATAATAAATGGTTTTTTGCCAGTAGTGAACGATAAAAATAAAAACTATCTATTTCATACACTCTGGATTATTGTTGAAAAACAATCGAATACCATTACAGGTGGAATTTGCTTCCACGATGAGCCTTCAAAATCGGGCGAAGTGGAAATTGGCTATGGAACCGATGAGGCTTTCAGAAACAAAGGATATATGACAGAAGCAATAAAGGCTTTGATTAACTGGTGCAAAGAAAACTACGCAATAAAATCGGTAATTGCCGAAACTGCTTCGTCCAATTTCGCTTCGGTCAAACTGCTGAAAAATTGTTCGTTTACTCAAGATGAAATCAAAGACAATAATCTGATATTCAGATATAATATTGATAAGATGCTGTGATTAACTATTGAAAACTTAAAAGTTTTTCTTAGCGTCTTTATGACTTAGTGTTCTTAGCGTTAAAATAATATTTTTACAAATCATCAAATTTAGTAAAATGAAGATTCTCATTTTCTTCAAAACACTTAAATATAGACTAATTCAAGGAATGAGTATTATGCTGATTTTTATCACTTTATTGGCTTGTATTATTGCTTTTGCAAAATACAATTATAGGGCTGGTTATCAAAAAGATATAAAACAAGCGGCAGCAAATTCTTTTGTCGAAACGAGCTTGCTTACTGTGAATGACTTGTTGCATCTCCCCGCTCAAGTGCAAAAATACATTCAACTTTCGGGCAGTATTGGCAAACCCAAGGTGCAGAATTTTAAAGCGGAGTTTGAAGGTAAAATCCGTAAAAACGAACAATCGGAATGGATGACTTTCACATGCGAACAACATAATTTTATAGCTGTGCCCACCCGTCTGTTTTTTATGGATGCTCGTATGAAAGGACTACCTGTTGCTGGTTATCATCATTTTAAAAACGGAAAAGCGGTGATGGATATTCGGTTGCTATCGCTTTTCAAGGTACAATATGCCGAAGGCAGGGAAATGGATATTTCGGAAACCGTTACTTTTTTCAACGATATGTGCTGCATGGCTCCGGCAAGCTTAATTGATAAGCGGATAAAATGGTTAGAATCGACTGCAAATACGGTGAAATGCAGTTTTACAAACAACGGAATTACAATTCATGCCACGCTGATTTTCAACAAAAAGGGTGAGTTAATCAATTTTATTACAGCTGACAGATATGCCTATAACGATAATGGCAGCATGACCCGCATTCCTTGGCAAACACCTGTAAAAGCCTACAAGACGGTGAATGGATACTACCTGCCATCGCTTGCCGAAATGATATACAATTACCCTGAAGGCGATTTGTGTTATGGAGAGTTTAGTTTAAAAAATATCAGGTATAATATCGATATAGCCTCAAAATAATACAGAATTAGGAATTGAATCAATGTTTTAATCCCATATTTTTAAGATTTTATGCAAAGGATTTATTTTACTATGTTATGCGTATTACTGATAACATGTTTCTCGTGTCAGGATACGTATTTTGAAAACAAGGGAGAATTATTTACTTTTGCTCCGTATAGTGATGTTAAAAATTAAAATGAATAACAATGATTTTATTACAGCCGAATGATTATTATAAAGTTACCGATATTCTGAATAAAGTGGAGTTCAATAATTATTTTGCAAAATCGGTAGTACAACAGCGTGTAACCGGCAAAATTTATGTGGATAATACTGAAAATCCTACGGTATTTTACATATATCACCCATACGGAATGTCTTTGTTGTTAGGCGATTACACAAATGCTGATTTTATAGAAGATTTTCGAAGTTATTGCCTGAATACAAATAGAACTCGTGATAAAGCCGATTGGCTTCAGGTTTATCCTTTTGAGTGGAATACCATAATTGAGAATATAGCAGGTTCAATAACGGATATTATTGAAAAATACGAACGTATCAATTTTAAAATAAACGTTGATAAATATAATGTATTCCGAAAAACAATTGATTTGAGGCAATTAGATATTATTCCAACTAATGCAGAAATATTTGAGTCAATGCCAGGATCTGTAGTACCACGATTTTTTTGGGACAATGCCAACGATTTTTTGCAAAAGTCCAAAGGTTTTACACTTATAATTGATAATCAGGTAGTCTCGACTGCATTTGCCTCATTTCTAATTGACGATATACTCGAAATTGGCATTCAAACTGTCGAGGGACAATTTGGCAAAGGATATTCGGCTTTAACATGTTGCAAATTAATTGATTATTGTGTCGAACATAATTTAGAACCAATTTGGTCGTGTAAAAGTGATAATATAGGATCGGTGAAACTGGCTCAAAAGTTAGGATTTGAAATTGTAAGAACAGGTACATATTACAAAATAAATTTTTAAACCAATTTATACAATTGTATTATATGTTAGCAAAAAACAAATTAGTCTCCATAAAACTTGCACATACGATTATTTGGATTTTCATGGTGTCGGTAATATTTTATGTTGTATATTCGGGAGTGTCTAACAACGTAAATTGGCTTACATGGATTTGTATTGCAATTATTATTCTGGAAGGTTTGGTGCTTCTATCTTTTAAAATGTCTTGTCCGTTAACAGTTTTGGCTCGAAAGTATTCTGATTCACAATCCCATAACTTTGATATTTATTTGCCGGAATGGTTGGCAAAGTACAATAAACAGATTTTTACTACTATATTTGCGTTGGGATTTATTGGGGTTTTGCTTCGAACGTTTTAAAATTTGTAGACACAACTTTTCATCTAAAAATTATTCAATAATGACGCATTATTCTAAAATGTTGATATATTATTTCTCGGGCACAGGCAATTCGGCCAATGTGGCTCACTGGGTAGCGCAGGTTGCCAACGAAAAAGGTATTTCAACTGAAACAGTGAATATTGCTCATATCAACCGTTTGCAAATCCCTGCACCTCCCGAAGACGCATTGATTGCATTTTGCTCACCTGTTCATGGGTTCAACTATCCACCTGTAATGCAAGCCTTTATCCGCAGGTTTCCAAAGGGTAAAAATCCGGTTTTGCTACTGAACACGCGCGCCGGCATGCTTATCGGCAAATGGATTACGCCTGGTGTGTCGGGTATTACATTTTATCTTTCGGCATTGATACTCTGGTTGAAAGGTTACCAAATTAACGCTATGTTTCCGGTTGATTTGCCATCGAACTGGATTTCGGTACATCCGGGATTGAATGACCGAACTGTAAAATATCTTCACGAACGCAACAAAGAACGTGTTACTGCTTTTGCTACAAAAACGCTTGAAGGAGGACGTGATTTTCGATCCCTTCGCGAAATCATTCAGGATGTTTTAATAAGTCCAATTTCGTTAGCTTACTTTTTTGGAGGACGATTTTTCTTTGCCAAAACCTATTATGCTTCAACTGCTTGTAACAATTGTGGTCTTTGTATCAAACAATGTCCGGTTAAAGCCATTAAAACTTTAGATAACCGTCCTTTTTGGACTTTCAACTGCGAAAGTTGTATGCATTGCATGAGTTATTGTCCGCACCGAGCTATCGAAACAGCTCATGGAGCAATTATTGGGTTTATGATATTTTTTTCGTTGGTGGTTTGGAGCACTATCGAAATCACTTTTGGAAAAACGCTTCATCTCGATAATTGGTTTATGAATTTTACAGTTCAATCCGCTATAATGCTCGGATTATTAGCTATTTGGTATCGCGTTTTGCATTTATTACTTCGTTACAAATGGTTCAATAAACTAACCACATTCACATCGCTCACGTTTTATAAATTCTGGGGGCGAAGATATAAAGCGTTGAAGGAGAATAATATAAATTAGATCTCAGTATCTTGAAATATTTCAAAAAGGATTGCTCCGCATCAAGCAGAGCAATCCTTCTTTAGTTAGAGCTTTTTACCAATGTAAAATACATATCCGTAATAATCTTTGTACTTACTGTAAAGCTCAGCTTCGTGTCGTTCGTTTGCAATTAATTCACGAGCCGTTGGGTTGTCGGGATATTTCTTCAGAAATAGTTCCTGTGCAGCAACCTGCGGTTCGTAAAAGTTTGTTGTCCAACAACTTTCCGGCAAACAAAATGTAGCCACCGGAACATAGCCTGCTTTTTGCAATTGACTTACTTTTACGGGAATCGTATCAATTTCGGGGTAAGCGGCATTCCAAAAATCGTTAATTTCAGCCGGACGTTCGTCTGTAAACCACGAAGCCTCGGTAACTGCAATGTAACCACCTGATTTCAGGTAGTTGCGCCACTCATTTATACCACGCTCAAAGCCAATGTTATAAATGGCTCCTTCGCTCCAGATCAAATCAAGCGATTCGGAGGAAAATGGCAAATCGTCCATTGAACCAACCATTCCGTTTACTCTATTCTCTAAATTCAGAGCAGCTACGTTTTGGTTAAAGCGATCGATAAAACCGGGAAACAAATCCAGTCCAACCACCTTTCCGGTAGTGTGTTGTGCAAGCGTCATGGTTTGTCCGCCCGTGCCACAACCCAAATCGACAATTAGGGATTGCTCGGTCAGATTGTCGATAAAACTCAGTGCTTTCAGCGTCATTTCAGGGCTTCCTGGTCCCTGTCGTTCGATAAGCGAAAAATATTCGCAGATTAAATTAAAATCAAATTCGTGTATGTTTTTATTTTCGTTACTCATTGTAGTAAAAATTTATATGCTTGTTATTTCGATTAATTTTGAAAATACAAGCTGATTAATTTAATGGCGTTTTTATCCGGGTATGACTCCAGAGGAGTCAAATATGTATAGAAAAATGCTTTTCTATACATATCCGACCCCGATGGGGTCGAATACCTTTCATAAAATTGACCTTGAATATAATATGATGAAAACCTCAGACAAGAATATGCCTGAGAAACCAGGGGGATAATCATTGTAGCAAAAGCAACAATGACTATTTACTTTACCAAATCCGAAATTAAATTAAACATCCAATTGTTTTAGTGCTGCAAAGATAAAGCTATTTCATTAAATGAACAACTTTTTCATCACCCGAAATCTGTCATTCATTACATTAATTCTTTAATGCGTACCAATATTATCGCTATCTTTGTTTCATAAATTATTAAATCAACATAATTATAGCACTCAGGATTATCTAAAAAATCAGAACGTCATTGAATTTTAAACAATAGTTATGAAAACAGAATTTGAAATTATACTGCTGATATTATTCGTAATTACCACTTTTATGGGTGTTTTGCATTTTGGGAAACAACCAAAAAGTCGTTCAAACATTTTTTTAGGTATATTTATAATACTATTTGCATTGAGTGTTTTGCATATTTTGCTCGTAAATGCATTGTTTCAAACCAAATACAACCCGCTCATACTACTGCCCTTAAACCTGATTTTTCTGCCATTTTACTTTCTAATCAGGTATTTCGATAAGTTTCTATCGTTTCAGGTTTATAGCATACGTTTCGAAAACAGCATATTGCTGATTGCAGTCATCGAAATACTGACCAATCTGTTGCCAACAGGTGCCTGGATGTACACCGGCAAGTTCGATGCCGAATTAATTGCATTTGTATTTGCAATAAAACGCCTTTTTGTTTTCATGTTGCTTCCATTGGGTGTGTATGCACTTTGGCATGTAAAAAGAAAATCAACCAAATTTGAATTAAAAACGAATGATGACGCTTTGCGTAGGAAGTGGGTGAGCGAAATTATTGTGCTAATAGCTTTGCTAATTGTTGTAATTGCATTACCGGAAATGGCCCGATTAGTTGAAATGAGGAATATTGCCTTGTTTTTCGTACAGGCAATAATTGGCTCAATAGTAGTTGTTTACATAGGTTTACGCAACTTAAATGTACAGGTGTATTCGGCTATCGAAACCGCAAAGGAAACGAATAAATACAACCCTGAAACAAATTTGAATTTCAGAAATATTCAACGTTTATTCGAAATTGATAAAATATATTTGAATTCTGAATTAAGAATTACGGATGTTGCCAATAAAATATCGCTTACGCCTAATTATGTCTCGAAAATTGTAAACGAAAATGCTCAAATGAATTTCAACGATTTTGTAAATCAATACAGGCTTAACGAAATTATTGAAAGGTTTAAAAATAACGAACACCAAAAAATGAGCATTTTTGCTTTGGCACAAGAAGCCGGTTTTAAATCGAAATCAACATTTCAGGCCGTATTTAAAAAAAGTATGGGCAAAACTCCTTCACAATACCTGAAAGAGATTGACGCGGCTCAATAATGAAGTCCGAAATCTTACAAATTGGTTCAGTATTATGCGAAATAGTGTCGTAGTGCGTTAGTTTGCATTTTTGATGGATTTTAAATTTCTAATTTTGTGCAAAAAATTAAACGGAAATTTAAATGAAAACAAAGTTATGGATGCTTGCATTGATATTACTATCAATATATAGCTGCATTGAAGTTGATCCATTTGTCGATTTGCAAGTGAGTCCAACTGCAAGTCCTCTGGAAAGTGCTAATATTATTTCACAAAAGAGCAAATCGGAAATTAACGAACTAATTGAGTCGCAAACTTATTTTGATGCTTGTGTTGCTTTGGTTGGCAACAAAGTAATTTATGAATACGGCGACAAAAACATTCCCTACAATTGCGCATCGGTTCGTAAAAGTATTTTTAGTGCCCTTTATGGCATCGCTGAAGGCAAAGGACTTGTAAACTTAGATGCTACTCTTGGTGAATTAGGCATTAACGACAGCATAAACCCACTCACCGAAACCGAAAAAACGGCAACTTTACGACATTTATTACAAGCACGTTCAGGAATTTACTTGCCTGCTTCGGGCGAATCTGCAGGAATGATTCGCCGCAAACCTGCGCGAGGAAAATACTTGCCCGGCGAGCATTTTTATTATAACAATTGGGATTTTAATGCTTTGCCAATAATATTGGAACGGATTACGGGTAAAAAAATTGGCGAAATAATATACGAATGGCTTGCTATACCAACCGGGATGCGCGATTTTATGCCTGAGAATGTGGCTTATCAATACGTTGACTATACCGAGTATCCACAAACCAGAGTTTATATTAGTGCCGAAGATTTGGCTCGGTTTGGCTCGTTGTATTTAACACAAGGAAAATGGAACAATACCCAGGTAATACCAGCAGAGTGGATTGAGAATAGCGTAAAAGCAGTATCGCACGAATCCAGGGATGCCGACTTACTTGAACATCCATTTATGGAAGCTTATGCTTATTTGTGGTGGGTTGATGAAGACACAAATACTTTTTGGGCCGATGGAGCTGGCGGTCATTTTTGCATAGTAGATAAAACTAAAAACCTGGTTGTGGTAGTTCGCAACAATACGGGAATGTCATCGGCGGGATATTTGTTTTACAACTCCCAAAATCCTTATGAACCTAACGAAACAGGCGATAAAGTGTATCAAGCAATAAAATCAAAATTCTAAAATCCATGAAACTGAAATTTAACATATTTTTTATAATCCTATTTTTTGTTGTTACACTGCAAGCGCAAAAGCAAAAAAACTCCTTGGGCATTGAGTTAGGTGGTGGTGGTTTGGCTTATAGTATCAACTACGAGCGCCATTTTTCCGAAAAAATTAGTTTGCGCCTTGGATTTTCATTTTTATCTATCAATGAGAGACAAACCGAAAAAACATTGGCCGTAATGTCGTACCCAATATCAGTAAACTATTTAATTAACATAAGTGGGCAAAAGCATTTTTTAGAGACCGGCATTGGTGCAATGAATCTTATTACTTCAGGTGACTTAGTTGAATACAAAGGTGTTAGTGATTTTTTCCTCAATCCTTTCCTCAAATTAGGATACAGATATTCCCCAACCAACAATCGATGGGTATATAAAATTGGTCTTTCTCCTTTTCTGGGAACAAAATCTTTGACACACCCAACTGCTCAGGGCTTTCAGTTGTTTGGAAGTGAAACTCAAATATGGGGATATGTTGGAATGGGATATCGGTTTTGATATTTAGATTTATTTGTGGTAAATGGAAGAAAATCAAAGTAATGTATAAACAATACATGTTCATCACCTGAAACCAGTCATTCACGGATTATTTTTTTAGTGCAAAAGGCAGAAGCATTAAGTTTGCAACAAAATTATAAATAATCAACAAAATGAAGTTTCTATTCTCTTTTTTAATGCTCTTTCACGGCCTTATTCACATAATGGGTTTCCTGAAGGCATTTCAAATTTCCGAAGTGAATCAACTGCAAACTGTAATTTCAAAACCCATGGGATTGCTCTGGCTGATTGCCGCTGTTCTGTTTGTCGTTGCATTGGTGCTTTATTATTTAAGCGAATTCTGGTTTATTCCGGCTGCAGCTGCATCCTTCATTTCTATCGCTTTAATAATTACTGCCTGGAGCGATGCTCGTTTTGGAATGATTCCGAATGCTGTTATCCTGATTGTATGTGCGCTGGCAGTATCGTCGTGCAGTTATAAAGGTGTTTATCGAAAAGATATTAAAACTGCCACCAAATTAAATGCTCCTGCTCAGACTTCGTTGCTCACAGTAAACGACATCGACCATTTACCGCGGGCTGTTCAGAACTATATCCGGCTTACGGGTAGTTTGGGGCGGCCTAAGGTTCAGAACTTCAAAGTTGCGTTCGAAGGTAAAATCCGTAAAAATGAGCAGTCGGAATGGATGACGTTTACATGCGAACAGCATAACTTTATGGCTGTGCCCACCCGTCTGTTTTTTATGAATGCACGAATGAAGGGTTTGTCTGTTGCCGGATATCACCATTTTAAAAACGGAAAAGCGGTGATGGATATTCGCCTGCTGTCACTTTTCAAAGTACAATATGCCGAAGGTCGGGAAATGGATATTTCGGAAACCGTGACTTTTTTCAACGACATGTGTTGCATGGCACCGGGCACTTTAATCGATAATAGGATAAAATGGATAGAGGCGAGTGCGGATTCGGTAAAATGCAGTTTTACAAACAATGGAATCACAATTCATGCAACGCTGATATTCAACGAAAAAGGAGAGTTGGCCAACTTTATTTCCACCGACAGGTATGCGTACAACGACAATGGGACAATGACACGCGTCCCCTGGCAAACGCCACTGAAAGCTTATAAACAGATAGATGATTTTTATTTGCCTTCGCAGGCCGAAATGATCTATAATTATCCCGAAGGTGATTTAGTGTATGGAATGTTTAATTTGAAAAGTATTAAGTAAAGATTATATAAGTTATTATTTTATTGACCCCCAACCCCCAAATGGGGGCTAAAGATTGCGACTAATTAACTTTTTTACATTTATCAATAATTCATAAACTACGTCTTAAAGCCCCCATTTGGGGGTTTGGGGGTCGAAAATGAAATTGCAAAAATGAACATTGTTCAAACTTATATAAATACTATTATAATTTTACAAAAACTAACAACGGCAAAGTCAATAGTGAAATCTGTGAAAATTCAGCTTATTTATTAATTTATATTCTATCAATTTATGAACACAAAAAATCTTTTTCGCAGCGTTATGCTGCTTTTCGTTACTTTAGTTGCTGCTTCATGCGTTTTTTATGGCGATGGTATAGTGGGCAAAGGGGCAATCATTTCCGAACAAATTGAAGTTTCAAGTTTCGATGCTGTTCATTCAGCTTCGTCAGCCGATGTTGAAATTGTAAAAGGCGAATCATTGGAAGTTATTCTTTCCGACTACGAAAACTTACTTGAGCACTGGGATATCAAAGTGGTAAACAATACGTTGATTGTTCAAACTAAACCATTCTCGTCGTTAGTAAACACGCGGGCGAAAGTAAAAATTGTATTACCGGGCGAACTTTACGAAACTAAAATTTCGGGTAGTGGTCAAATTACATTAAACTCACAATTTAGTAGCCTCGAAAAAGCTACAATTACCGGAAGTGGCAACATTAGAAGTAATGTCAATACTGATTATTCTTCAGTTTATGTGTCGATTACCGGGAGTGGAAATATTACTTTAAAAGGTACTGCCGATGAGTTGAAAGCCGTAACAACCGGTAGTGGAAAAATGCAACTATCCGACCTTTCGGTATTAGATGCCGATTGTTCAATAGCAGGTAGTGGCGATATGTATTTAAATGTTGAACAAAGCTTGAAAGCCACTATTTCCGGTTCGGGCGATATTTTCTATACCGGTCGTCCTGTCATTGATTTGATAGGATTGGGTAGTGGAAGATTAGTTCACAATTAAAATTCAATACTAACAAACTTTCAGCACTTTGCCGCTGCCTGCATATTTCACTTCCACAGGCTCGCCGCTAATGCCAATAGTCCCGAACTCCACAGCCATACCAAGTATCACACTTACACCGGCGGTGAGTTGGGATCTTTGCTTTTCGGTCATTGTCACCACAATCTGCTGTTCGTCAATAATGGCATTGGAAGCAAACCACGCGCTGCTTTCCACCACCGATGCGCCGTGAAGTGCAGGCACCGCTGGGGTATAGTCGCTCAATCGCTCATCGAATACCATATCCGATGCCGTGCCCAGCACCACCACTATTCTGAAATAGGGTAGTCGCTGTACATTGACCAGGTCGATGGCTGTATTAATGCGCGACACAACGACAGTAGCCTGCATATTTTCACGGTCAATTTCGTGATTAACCGACACTCTCAGTACCGAATTGAAGGGATAGTTCCGGTTAAAGTTAAAGCCGTCGAGCGCCTGCCTGAAACCCGAAAGCAGCACAGGGCGCTTCCCTTTTTCGGCTGTGGTGTCTGCCTTTTGCATGCTGTTGGCCATACTGTTGAGCGGAGCCGTGAGGTTATAATCGGCAATGCGATGCAGCCCGCCAAAGGCCATACGAATGCCCGAAGCGCATTTGGTAACACCACTCCACTCTTTCTGCTGACTCCGAAAACCAGCATACTGCGGCAAGCGCTTAATCTTGTCGCCACTCGCACCCCCTTTGGTACGCATAATTACTTTGTCGCTGCCACGGCGGGTGTAAAAACTCAGTTCACCCACACTTCCCGTCACCTGAAAAGGTCCTTTTACGATTGCCATCTCGATTTACTATTTAACGATTTACCATTTACTATTTTTATATCAACGCATTATCACATCGCCACATCACCACAACTTGTCCCGATATGTCGGGATCATCACATTATCCCATCGCCACAACTTGTCCCGATATGTCGGGATCATCACATCGCCACACCACAACATCAATTCCGCTTCGCAAAGATATAAATAAATTATAAATACTATGTATTTCATTCATATATTCATTATCTATATAGGTATAGTTTATATATAGGTTTAATGAAGTAGATATATAGGATATATAATGGATACTATATTTCAGAATACTATATTCGGCTATTGTGATAAAGACACACAACACTATAAAAAAAGCTGTATAAGCATTTGTGAATTTTAAATAAAATATTAATTTTGGTGGTTTGTACAGAGCCGCCTCAAACCGTTGCCTCGTCTCGTCTGATTTATAATCCGACGATAAGCTAACCACGGATTTTTAATCCGTTACAAAGTGCTTCAAACACACTGACAATGGCGCTTATCCTTCGCTTCGTTGCACTACGCTTCAGGATGACAAGCGCCTCTTATAGACAAATGCCGTCGCCGACGGTTACAGCAATGCGAAGTGAGGAATATAATCATTTGGGATGACGATGTACGGGGAAATGCTATTGGTTGATTTATTCCATTAATATTTTAACAAATAAGCGCAAATGTGAATTCTTTTTTGTAGTTTTGGGGTTTGAATTAAAAACCAACTTGTTTACCTATGCATTTCAATGAAAATACCCGTGTAAAAATTCCTACCATACTGCATTTGTGCCGGTTAGGTTATACTTACCTGTCGTTGAAGGATGCCCGATGGGATGAATCGACCAATATATTTACGGATATTTTCAAACAAAGCATACAGCGTTTAAACCCTGCACTGACCGATAGTGAGGCAGATAGTCTGTTCGATGAAGTTTCGTTGTGTCTGGAGAATGAAGATTTGGGGAAAGCGTTTTACGAGAAACTGACCAACCGCTCGGGAGTGCAGCTTATCGACTTTGAGAATTTCGGGAATAACTCCCTGCATGTAGTCACAGAGCTGCCCTGTAAGAAAGACGATGAAGAGTTCCGCCCCGATATTACTTTGCTGATAAATGGGATGCCGCTGGTCTTTATTGAGGTGAAGAAACCCAATAATCAGGATGGCATACTGGCAGAGCACAAGCGCATACAGAACCGTTTCAGCAATAAGAGATTCCGCAAGTTTGCCAATATCACGCAACTGATGGTGTTTTCGAACAATATGAAATACGATGCGAATTCCATACAGCCCATCGAAGGGGCTTTTTATGCAACAGCCTCCTACCAAAAACCCATATTCAATTATTTTAGGGAAGAAGATAAATTTGATTTAAGCATGCTGCTTGGGGAACTGAGCGATGCAGAAGAAAACGAAGTGCTGCAGGATACGAATTGCCTGAGCATCAAAAATGCCGCAGAGTTCCTAACTAATAAAGACCCTGAAACTCCTACTCACAAAATATGCACTTCGCTGTTTCAGCCGGAACGCTTGTCGTTTATGTTGCAATACGGCATTGCATACGTGAAAACTTCGGGTGGATTGCAAAAACACATTATGCGCTATCCGCAGTTGTTTGCCACCAAAGCCATTGAAGCGAAACTGAACGAGGGCGTAAAGAAAGGCATTATCTGGCATACGCAGGGAAGCGGAAAAACGGCACTGGCTTTTTATAATGTGAGATACCTCACAGATTATTTCCAGAAAAAAGCGGTAGTTCCCAAGTTCTATTTTATTGTGGATAGGTTGGATTTGCTGATACAGGCAGGGCGGGAGTTCAAGGCGCGTGGTTTGGTGGTGCATGAAATTAATTCGCGCGAAGCCTTTGCACAGGACATAAAATCCACGCAGGTGATTCATAACCATTCCGGCAAAGCGGAGATTACGGTGGTCAACATTCAGAAGTTTCAGGACGACCCCGATGTGATTCAAAACAACGATTACCAGTTGGATATTCAGCGGGTGTATTTTCTGGACGAAGTACACCGAAGCTATAATCCCAAGGGAAGTTTTCTGGCCAATCTGAACCAGTCGGATGCGAATGCGATAAAGATTGGACTCACCGGTACACCCCTGCTGGGCGACGATTACAACTCCAAAACGCTGTTTGGCGGCTATATACATAAATACTATTACAATGCGTCCATTGCCGATGGCTATACCTTGCGCCTGATACGTGAGGAGATAGAAACTACTTATAAACTAAAACTGAAAGAAGCGCTCGAAAGCATTGATGTGCTGCGCGGGGCCGGCGACAAGAAATACGTGTATGCTCATCCCCGCTTTGTAGAGCCGATGCTCGAATACATCGTCAGCGATTTTGAGAATGCGCGCCTGATGCACAACGATTCGACCATTGGGGCTATGGTGGTGTGCGATTCGGCTGAACAGGCCAAAATGCTGCACGAAGTATTTACGACTAATTACGCGCATAAAAGCGAGGCGGAAAGTTTTATGATAGCTGCAGAGCCACCGAGTTCCTATACTACCAAACTAAAAACTGCCAATCAGGTGAAAACA
>Ga0209398_1000219_pt1 | contig 39666 bp, 23 predicted proteins | sample AshMeaBigSpring_FD_184125 | JGI IMG/M metagenome (GOLD analysis project Ga0209398, IMG submission 184125) | Groundwater microbial communities from Big Spring, Nevada to study Microbial Dark Matter (Phase II) - Ash Meadows Big Spring (SPAdes)... | ecosystem: Environmental > Aquatic > Deep...
AGTGAGCGGCAATATAACCTTTGCCAATGCCCCTGATACAGGTACCCTCACCGTAACAGTGGATGGACTATCACAGACTTTTAATGCACCCTTTACCAGTCCGCAGGCTTATACCATCAATGGATTAACGAGTGATGGATCTGTTCATTCAGTGACCGCCAGCTTTAGTGCTGATGCGGGATGCAATGATTCAGTAAACATAACAGCACCTGCTGATTGTACGCCTACTCCTTGTAGTATGGATATGACCGCTACAGTAGGACCTTGTGATCCGGCAGATAACCAGTATTCAGTGAGCGGCAGCATAACCTTTGCCAATGCCCCTGCTACAGGTACCCTCACCGTAACAGTGGATGGACTATCACAGACTTTTAATGCACCCTTTACCAGTCCGCAGGCTTATACCATCAATGGATTAACGAGTGATGGAACTATTCATTCGGTAACAGCATCCTTTAGTGCCGAAGTGGGATGCACCGATTCAGTAGATATAACAGCACCGCAGAATTGTGAATGTGTCATTACAAATGCTATGATTACTGCTGGGTCTTGTATAAATGAACCCAATACAATTGATGATAGTTTTGATCTTACGATACAGGCCGAAGCCCTAAACGCTATTGGTCAATATGAAGTGAGTATTAATGGAGATTTATTTGGTACTTATGATTATGATGTGGTTAATACAATAATAAACCTTCCGGCCGATGGTAGTAACCTTACCGTGCTTATCACCGATCTGAATGATATAAATTGTACCTATACAGCAGATGTGACTTCGCCGGTTTCCTGCACTTGTTCATTAATATTAAACGCACAATTTGTTTCTGACTGCGATCCCAATGGCTCTGTATCTATTCCTGCAGACGACACATTTAGTGTTACATTAAATGTGTCCGATATAAATGGCAGTGCTACCTATATTGTAAATGATGGCAATACTGATTTGGGTATCTATATGTATAATACTGATGAAGTAATCGCTGATCTTCCGGCTGATGGCAGTCTTATTACACTAACGATTACAGATGCCAATGATGCTACTTGTTTTGAAGAGATACAAGTGTCACAGCCCTCCTGCTCACCTTGCCCGGCATCGCCTTTTATTACCGCAAGTACTACTGTGTTATGTGCCGGTGGTGAGGTGATACTCACCGCCCAGTTTGGGGTAAATAATGGCACAGGAACATTTACGATCACCGGTGATAATGGTATAGGAGAAGTAAATGCCGGTGCGCCGGTAGTATTGCCGGCTACTATAGGATGTGGGCCGGTCGCTTATGTATTTACGGCACTTGCTATATGTGATGCCACAGGCGATCCTGTTCCAGCAGACGACTCTGGCGATTTAGAGGCAAATATCACGGTTTATGTCTATCCCGATAATCTGATGGACTACTTGGTTCTCATGGGCGAAAATACTTGTGAGACGTCCGTGGGAATAAACTCAGATTGTGAGGATTATTTTAATATAAGTCCATCATTGAGCCAGCTAGCCCTGGCAGGTGATGGCAGTGGCATTCATAGCTATGTGGTGAGCTATAACAGTGCTACGGGCATAGGTCTGGTAGAATGTATAGATCCGGTAACCGTGGAGATCAATTATGACTGTCCTTTGCCCTGTACCGATATCTCAGCCGATCTTATAGATGGGGCCTTAGACTTCTGCAATAATGGTGATATGATAAACCTGAGTGAATTACTCGCTTCCGGTACTACAGCGGGCGGTGTATGGAGTCTCGATGGTCTCACTGCAGTAAATGGTTTGATAGACCTTACAAATGTATCGGCGGGTGATTACACTTTTACCTACACGATAAATCCGCCGGATAGTGATCCCATAGATTGTTTGCCGGAGATGGATAGTATAGATATAAGGGTAGAAAGCCAGCCTACTTTAAGTATGTCATCCCTGTCCCAGGTTTGTAATACCACTGCCGAAGGATCTATTCTAAATTTGTATAGCCTCATTCAGCAAAACAGTGCCAGCGGTATATGGACCGATGTAAATAATAGCGGTGCAGTCATTAGCGGCAATAACTACGACTTTAATGGCGTAGCACCAGGACAATATGTATTTACTTATACCATAAGCGCCATTGATCCGTGTGAGGATGTAAGCGAGTCTGTGACCGTAACGGTAGAAGATTGTCGCCAGCCATCGCTATGGATACCCACTGCTTTTAGTCCTAATGGAGATGGGCAGAATGATGAATTCCGAGCCATAGGAGTAAAAGTAACGGAGGTAGAGATAAAAATATATGATCGCTGGGGTGCATTATATTATGAAGGTGATGGTTATACAGCGGGCTGGGATGGCACCTATAATGGAGAGGAATGTGAGGTAGAAGTATATGTCTATTGGGCTCGGGCTATATTCGATGATGGATCCGAAGAGCTATACAAAGGCAATGTGACCTTGATAAGGTAGCAATTATATAATTTTAATACGGGAGGGGCTTGGGCATCATTATCCTTAGCCCCTTTTTGGTTTTTGGATGCTAACTAAGAAATGCATATAACTTTGTAGAAATCATAGCTTATAGGCATATTTGAAAGCAGAAAAGGGTTTTGAAGGGGCTAGAAATAGCAGGTTCATTCAGCTTCCTAAAACGGCAGGATTTATTAACTGTATTTTCGTTTATAAATATTTTACCTATCTTGCCAGCAAGAAATTTTCATTTTTCTCATGTCAAATCTAATTTTAGAAGTAAACAATCTGGAGACTCATTTTAAAACCGAAGAGGGATTAGTAAGAGCAGTAGATAATGTGTCATTTACCCTAAACCGCGGGGAAACCATCGGTATCGTAGGCGAATCTGGCTCTGGTAAGTCGGTGGCCACCCTATCAGTCATGCGCCTCATTCCTAATCCACCGGGCCGTATCGTAGGGGGCGAGATCCTTTTTCATAATAAAAATGGCGAGACAGTAGATTTAGTAAAACTCACCGACGAAGAAATGCGACAATATCGGGGAAATGAGATCGCAATGATTTTCCAAGAACCTATGACCTCGCTAAATCCTGTCTTTACTTGTGGCGATCAGGTGATGGAAGCCATAAAACTGCACCAAAAAGTTACTAAAAACGAAGCCAAAGATCTCACCCTTCAGCTCTATGAAAAGGTAAAACTTCCCAATCCCGATCGGATTTTTAAGTCCTATCCGCATCAGCTTTCCGGAGGGCAAAAACAGCGTGTTATGATTGCGATGGCCATGTCTTGCAGCCCCAGTATCCTCATCGCCGATGAGCCTACTACCGCACTGGATGTTACCGTCCAAAAAACCATCCTAGATTTAATGGCCCAGCTAAAAGACGAAATAGACTCTTCTATTATTTTTATCACCCACGATTTGGGAGTTATAGCCGAGGTCGCAGACAGGGTGATTGTGATGTATCGCGGCAAAATTGTAGAACAGGGTACCATCTATGACATATTTACAAATCCCCAGCACCCCTACACTAAGGGCTTGCTCGCCTGTCGCCCACCATTAGGCAAGAGATTGAGCAAATTACCTACGGTATCCGATTTTATGCGGGAGGATAAGAATGGGATTATGCAGGAGGTAAATGTGTCCGTACAGGAGATGATAAAAAAAGTGGAAGTGAGCCCGCAGTCCACACGCGATCGCTATCAGGCACTCATCGCCCAGCCACCGCTGCTGCAACTAAAAAATGTTTCTACCTGGTTTCCCACCCAGCGAAATTTTTTTGGCAAAGTCACGGATTATGTAAAAGCTGTGGATGATGTGAGTTTTGATGTATATCCGGGCGAAACCCTCGGCCTCGTAGGAGAATCTGGATGTGGAAAGACTACCTTAGGACGCACCATATTGCGCCTGGCTCCTAAAAAATCGGGACATATTTTCTATAAAGGAAGGGATGTACACGAGCTTTCGGATGCGGAGATGATGGAGCTGCGGGAAGAGATGCAGATCATCTTTCAGGATCCCTATTCCTCCCTAAATCCCCGCCTCACCATCGGCAATGCCATCATGGAACCTATGCAGGTACACGGCATTTATAAAAATGATAAAGAGCGCAAGGACAAGGTAGTGGAGCTATTAGAGACCGTGTCGCTAAAACCCCATCATTTTAATCGCTATCCGCACGAGTTTTCCGGCGGCCAGCGGCAACGGATTTGTATCGCCCGAGCATTGGGACTTAATCCTAAGTTTATCATCTGTGATGAGTCCGTTTCTGCCCTCGACGTATCGGTGCAGGCACAGGTTTTAAATTTGCTTATAGAACTGCGCCAGAAATTCGGATTTACCTATATCTTTATTTCGCACGACCTATCCGTAGTAAAATTTATGTCCGATAGAATGGTGGTGATGAACAAAGGAAAAGTAGAAGAAATGGGCATAGCCGATGAAATTTATAATCATCCCCAGCGTGAATATACCCAAAAACTTATAAATGCCATCCCTAAAGGCGAATCCGAAGACATTCTACGCCGTATGAAAAGCCAGCTCACCCAGTAATCCCTGTGGAGTCGGTATAGGCAGAGTGGGCTACAAATGGCAGATCGCATTATTTATTTTCACTTAATACAGATTTTTCTTTAGGGCATACCGGCACTGCCACTCCCGGAGCCCGGGCCAGTGCCGTCGCGCTATACGGGGCTCCGCTATCGCTTCGGTACCGGCAGCTTTTGCCTTCCCTTCCTAGCCCCACACATCTGCCGGCACTACACCCCTCCTATCGCTTATGCAGGAGCGAAATACGGAAAAGATAGTCCCCCATCTCTGCTTATAGCGCCATCCACTCCCAGGCGCTGTGATAGGAACTCGTGCGATCGCAATAATCCAGAAAGCGGGCATAAAAGGGTACATTGCCCAGGGTGGCACTATCGCCTATAATGACCAGCTTTTTGCGGGCCCTGGTCATCGCCACATTCATACGCCGATAGTCGCTCAGGAAGCCTATTTCGCCCTTCTCATTAGATCTTACCATCGAGATATAAATGATATCGCGCTCCTGGCCCTGAAAAGCATCTATCGTATCCACTTCTATCCGGCGGCGGTGATCGGCCGTAAAATGATCCTTTATCTCCTTCATTATCATAAGTACCTGGGCCTTATAAGGGGAGATAATGCCCATATCCGGCAGAGCAGAGGCTCCCAGATTTTCTATGATATGAGTGAGATGTCGGCCTATGATAAAATATTCTTCCGGATTATAATAACTGCGGCTCTCCGGATTTATCTTCTCCTCAAAACCACAGCCTGCCGTATCTATAAACTCCAGCGCATGATTATCTATGCCGGCTATTTCCAGATCGTGGTATTCTACCTGCGGATGGGCCTCCAGCATATTGTCATAAAATACCTCATTAGAAAATCCCATAATAAGGGTGTTCATCCGGTACTGGGTGCGCAGCAGCGCAGCATCCTCCCATTTATTTATTAGTTTTTCCAGTAGGGTAATATGAAAACCCTCTTTCTGTGCCCGGGCCGATTTTATAGTGGGCGGAAGCTGAAAAGGATCCCCTGCCATCACGATCTTATCCGCCTTAGTGATAGGTATCCAAGCGGCGGGCTCTAGGGCCTGGGCGGCCTCATCCAGTATGGCTACATCAAAACGTTTTTTATTGAGTACAGGATTAGCTGCCCCTACTAAGGTAGCGGCTACCACCTGAGCCCGGTCCAGTATAGTATCTATGAGATAGCCTTCTATCGTCCTCACCTGATTGCGTAGGTCTCTGGCCTCCTGATAGAGGAGCTTGCGCTGTTCGCGTTCTTCCGGCCCGAAACTGCGCTTATACTTGCCGGCCATTTTATAAAATTCTTCGGCTTGGCGGCGCATTCGTTTTATCTCCTTCATCTCCGGCCTGCTAGCCAGATGGCCATCTAGCGTGAGCTGCATTATCTTTTCATCTACCCGCGATATATTTCCTATGCGCACCACATTTATCCCCGCTTCGGCTATTTTTTCTGCCAGCAGATCCACAGCAGCATTGCTGGGGGCACATACCAGTACCTGCCGGTGCATATCCGATAGCACTTTTATGGCTTCTACCAGGGTGGTAGTTTTGCCCGTGCCGGGGGGGCCGTGTATCACCGCTATATCCTCTGCACTGAGTATCTGTTGTATGGCCGCCTCCTGGGAGGGATTTATATGAGGAGCCGGATGATAGGGTTTTTCTAAAGGCGTAAAACTTCGTTTTTTTTCTCCCAATAGGATTTCCCGCAGCTCAGCCGTGCGATTTTGGGTGGCATGGCTTACTTGCTCTATCGCCTTTTTCATCTCCTTAAAAGTGCGCTCATCATAGAAGAGATCTATACCCAGCTTGCCATTATCTATCCACTCCGGAAAATCATCGCCATTGAGAATAATCTTCATCACATTATTATCTACATAATGGATGGTGGCCTCGGCCACAGGATGTTCGCCAGTTATGGCATCGCTAAAGAGCTGCACCGTAGAGCCGGGCTTAAACTGATGAGGCACATCCCGGTGGCGCATCCGCTCCACCACCAGATAGGGATATTCGCCCAGTCCGAAACCGCTCTCCTTTACCTGCAGTGGATACCAGCAGATGCCCTTTTCCTGGCGCTGACCTATACCTGTACCCGCTATAAGTGCGCGAAATTGATTGAAGTCCTCCTCCCGCTCCATCAGCAAGAGCTCACCTAACTTACTTAACTGTTCCTGCGCAGTATGCATAAGCCGGCAAAAATAGACTATTAACCCGGAATCAGGGTTAGACTTTGCGATGAAAGGAAATGATACAAAAAAGCTAGGAGGCACGGAATTTTTCTCCCACAGACGAAGTAAAAACTAGGTTGAGGACAGAAAAATGAGTACAGAAATAGAAATGAAGTAGAATTTTCTTGCCATAAATTTCTAATGCTCATGCTGTGTTTCTGCCATACATATCCCATCTATGCGTACTTATCGTATAGAAGAGGATTTATAGAACACCCACATCTCTTGCAGGGTACTCGCTATGGGGCGTTTCGGTATTAGGGAAATGCTGTTGGAAGGCTCTGCCATTCCAACAGCGGCAGGAAATGCGGCAGGAAATGCGGGAGGAAATGCTGTTGGAAGGCTATGCCATTCAAACAGCGGCAGGAAATGCGGCAGGAAATGCGGGAGGAAATGCTGTTGGAAGGCTATGCCATTCCAACAGCGGGAGGAAATGCTGTTGGAAGGTTCTGCCATTCCAACAGCGGCAGGAAATGCGGCAGGAAATGCGGGAGGTAATGCTGTTGGAAGGCTCTGCCATTCCAACAGCGGCAGGAAATGCGGGAGGAAATGCTGTTGGAAGGCTCTGCCATTCCAACAGCGGGAGGAAATGCTGTTGGAAGGCTATGCCATTCCAACAGCGGCAGGAAATGCGGCAGGAAATGCGGGAGGAAATGCTGTTGGAAGGCTCTGCCATTCAAACAGCGGCAGGAAATGCGGGAGGAAATGCGGGAGGAAATGCGGGAGGAAATGCGGGAGGAAATGCTGTTGGAAGGCTCTGCCATTCCAACAGCGGCAGGAAATGCGGGAGGAAATGCGGCAGGAAATGCTGTTTGAAGGCTCTGCCATTCAAACAGCGGCAGGAAATGCGGGAGGAAATGCTGTTGGAAGGCTCTGCCATTCAAACAGCGGCAGGAAATGCGGCAGGAAATGCGGCAGGAAATGCGGGAGGAAATGCTGTTGGAAGGCTCTGCCATTCCAACAGCGGGAGGAAATGCGGGAGGAAATGCGGGAGGAAATGCTGTTGGAAGGCTCTGCCATTCCAACAGCGGCAGGAAATGCGGCAGGAAATGCTGTTGGAAGGCTATGCCATTCCAACAGCGGCAGGAAAGCGGCAGGGCGGCAGGTTTCTGTGAAATCCAGTAATCCGTTTCATCCGTGATTCAGACATCGAGTGCGCTAATGTACGCTAAATACCTCATCGGCCATGGCATAAGCTTTTCTGAATTCTTCTTCATCGAGCGAAAGGGCTATATCGCGTTCCCTGAAAAATTGGATAAGTTTCTCGGTAGGCAGATTGCCCACAAGCTCGTCCTTAGCAAAGGGGCATCCTCCGAATCCTTTGATAGCTCCATCGAAGCGGCGACAGCCGCAGTTATAGGCTGCTTCTAATTTTTCGCGCCAGTTATGGGCTGTGGTATGCAGATGGGCACCTATCTCCAGCTCCGGAAAATCATTTATAAGTTCGTCGAATACGGTGGTGATGGTGGGTGCATCGGCTATGCCCACGGTATCGGCCAGGGAGAGGATTTCAATACCTATGGAGCGCATACGATCTGCCCAGTGGGATACGATGGCTACATCCCAGAGATCATTATAGGGATTGCCAAAGGCCATAGAGAGATATACCACCAGTTTCTTATCATACGCTAGGCAGAGCTCTTGTATCTGGGCTACGGTGAGAAAGGCTTCTTCTAAGTGTGTATGGGTATTGCGCTGCTGGAAGGATTCTGATATGGAAAAGGGATAGCCCAGATAGGTGATTTGATCGAAAGTGGCTGCTTCATCAGCTCCCCTGATATTAGCGACAATGGCGAGCAGCTCGGTGGGGGTATGGGATAGGTCCAGATCAGGGATGATCTGCCAGGTGTCCTGCATCTGAGGGACGGCCTTAGGTGATACGAAACTACCGAAATCCAGGGTGTGAAAACCCACTTTCAGCAATTGATTTAAATACTGAACCTTAGTAGCGGTGGGGATAAAATACGGTATCCCCTGCATGGCATCGCGCGGACATTCTATAAGTTTGATCACTGACATAGCCGACAAAAATAAGGTAATAATGCATAAGTATAACAGAGGAAAAAGCCGAAGAGAACCGGCTGTTTCTGCGTGAGGGATGCGGATGGTCTGGTGCGGAGCGCAGCGGAGTACCGGAGCGATAGCGGAGCCAGGAGCAGCCCGACCTCGGTGCTGAAGCCAGGCATCTGTCTGGGGGTTTCAGCACGAGGGCACGCCCACTACTATCATCCTTCGGCGATGCCATATAGCGGCCATGATTAGGTGAGGGCAGTGAGGAGCTCACTGGGTGGAGAGGTGGTGGGGAATACCTATATTGCACCCAAAACAAGAATATGGATATGAGATACCGCCATCTGGGCCGCTCTGGACTGAAAGTGAGCGAGCTATCCCTGGGCAGCTGGATCACCTTCGGCAAGCAGATAGAGGATAGTGTAGCCGAAAACCTGATGGCCGCAGCTTATGACCGAGGGATAAATTTTTTTGATAATGCCGAGGTATATGCCTACGGAAAATCGGAAATAGTGATGGGTAAAATATTGAAAAAGATGAAGTGGGACCGCAGCAGCTATATAGTGTCCAGCAAAGCCTTCTTTGGAAGGGGAGATACTCGCCCCAATATGACCGGACTGAGCCGCAAACACCTCACCGAGGCCTGCCACGAGGCACTACAGCGACTGCAGCTAGATTATCTGGATCTCTATTTCTGCCACCGGCCAGATAAAAATACCCCCATAGAAGAGACGGTATGGGCTATGAATATCCTCCTGCAACAAGGCAAAATACTCTACTGGGGCACCTCTGAATGGAGCGCACAGGAGATAACCGAAGCCTGGGCGGCATCCGAAAGATATAGACTCACAGGCCCCCTGATGGAGCAGCCGCAGTATAATATGTTTCACCGCAAGAATTTTGAGGTAAACTATGCCCAGCTCTATAAAAACTATGGACTGGGAACTACCATCTGGTCGCCGCTGGCCAGCGGCTTGCTCACCGGTAAATATAATGAAGGACTCCCATCAGAAGATACCCGCCTTACCATAGAAGGGATGGACTGGCTCAAAGAGCGAACCTTAGTACAGGAAAACATAGAAAAGGTGCGCAAGCTGGCCCCCCTGGCCGCCGAGCTGGGTATGAGCCTGCCGGTGATGGCCCTGGCCTGGTGTCTTAAAAATCCTCACGTAAGTACTGTGATATTAGGCGCCTCTAAGCTGGCCCAGCTAGAGGAAAATATGAAAGCCATAGCTGCCACAGAGCTGCTCACCACAGCAGTGATGGACCGCATAGAAGACATACTGAATAATAAGCCGGAGCAGCCTATTTTTTAAGACTGTGCCTAATAGGTCTGCTAAACAATTATTAAAGGGGATAAGGTGGAGAATGAGTCTCTTATAGCAGATTAAATACGATTCTTTGTATCTTTACCCCATGGTATATCATTTAGCAAAAACACATTCATTAGTCAATAGCTGGATAAGTGAGCTGCGCTCCATAGCCTCGCAAACCGATCGTATGCGTTTTAGACGCAATATAGAGCGCATAGGCGAAGTAATGGCTTATGAGATAAGCAAGACGATGCCCTATAATGCGGTAGATATGCAAACCCCCCTAGGGATATATAGAGGAGTCGCTATGGCCCATCAGCCGGTGATAGCTACTATTTTTCGCGCAGGGTTTCCACTCTTTCAGGGACTGCTGCATTATTTCGACCAGGCCGATGGTGCCTTTATAGCTTCGTATAGAAAACACGATGCCGATGGTGGTTTTCACATACAGCAAGAATATGTGACCTGTCCGGATCTGAGCGGCCGTACGCTCATCGTAGCAGACCCTATGCTGGCCACCGGATCTTCGATTATACTGGCATTAGAAGAATTAGAAAAATATGGCCGCCATGCCGCCCTGCATATAGCCGTGGTGATAGCCTATAGTGAAGCCGTAGAAAAAATAGAAAAAAAATTTCCCCAGGCGCAGATATGGACGGCAGATATAGATAACGAACTCGATGGAAAAGGCTATATCATACCCGGACTGGGCGATGCGGGCGATCTGGCTTTTGGGGGAAAAGTGAAGGGCTAATGTAAGGGTAAAAGATGCTCCCCTTAGCATTTAATCGAGATACGGATGGCCTCTATTTATCATTGGCTGAGAAGTGAAGCATATTTGCTGGATGTGAATGGACTTCGGACGTATAATAAAATTGTTTTATTGGGAATTTTTCATCGCTAAAAGCGGGATACCTGATGGCCATTAGCCCAAAGTGTACAATTGAAAATAATTATGGCTATTCATTTAAGACATCCTCCTATTTTTTTCTACCTTCGCTCTTATGTCTTCTGTTGCCCCAGCCTTTTTGCAAGCCTTTGATCGCATAGCGCATAGCCAGCATCACTTTTTTATCACCGGAAGAGCCGGTACAGGTAAGACCTCATTTGTGCGCTATTTCAGTACACATACGGCTAAGAAGACCATATTGCTAGCCCCCACCGGAATCGCTGCATTACAGTTAGGTGGACAAACCATTCATTCTTTTTTTGGCTTCCCCCACGGCCCGCTCAAACCCAAAGACCTGAGAAAGCGTTTAAAGGCCGGGGTATATAAAAAAATAGAGGTGATCATCATAGATGAGATATCTATGGTAAGAGCCGATATGCTGGATGGCATAGATAGATTTTTGCGCAATAACCGCGAGAAAAAAGACCTTCCTTTTGGGGGGGTACAGCTTATCCTCTGTGGCGATCCCTTTCAGCTGCCACCGGTGGTAAAAGATGGAGCTGAGCGTACGATGATGGAGATGCTCTATGAGAGTCCCTATTTTTTTAGTAGCAAGATTTTTCAGCAAGAGAAATTTCATCTCATTCATTTCACTGAAGTTTTTCGCCAGAAGGAAAAATTATTCTTGCAAATGCTGGAGATGATACGCACCCGCACCATGGACGAATATCATCTTCACCGTATAAATGAGCGCCATTTTCCGGTTTGGGAGCCGCCGGCCGAGTGGGGTTATATTACCCTCGCCACTACGAATAGTCTAGTAGATCAAATGAATATGAGCCGCCTCTTGCGCCTGCCCGGAGAATCGCGCAGGTATATGGCTGCGAGTACAGGCGAGGTAGATATAAACGGGATGCCCAGCCCGGCAGTATTAGAGCTCAGAAAAGGAGCGCAGGTAATGTTTGTACTCAATGATCCTGAGAAAAACTGGGTAAATGGCACACTGGGCAGGGTAGTGAATATGGAAGAAAATGCTGTCTTGGTAGAGATAGCTGCCGATGGCCTCACCAAGGTAGTGGAAGTAGCGGCAGCGGAGTGGAAAGTGATGGAATATGATTTTGATGAAAAGAAGAAAACAATATTAGAGAAGGAGCGCGGTACCTATACCCAAATCCCCCTGCGGCTGGCCTGGGCAGTTACCATTCATAAGAGCCAAGGAATGAGTTTTGATAAGGTGCAGATTCATCTGGGTACCGGTGCTTTTGCCCCTGGGCAGGCTTATGTAGCTTTTAGCAGATGTAGAACCTTAGAGGGTATCGTACTATCCCGAAAACTTTTTCCGAAGGATATTTTTTTGCATCCGGCGGTTTATGATTTTGCCGAGCGTTTTGGACTTATCTAAGCATTCCTGCTCTGTTCTATTCTCTGATTATCTATTAACTGTTTGGTGAATAGCAAGCCAAGGGAAGGGAAAATGAGAGCTCGCGCCTCCCTTGGTATCCGAGCAATTGGGCTTACAATCAGTTGATGCGAAGGCAGGTTAGCTCAGCGTATTTCCTGCTATGTCTGGCTAATAAAGGCGGATGAAACTCCCAGACTTAGTGCTGAATTATCTTAGAAGGACTTAGGAGACCAAAAATGAAAAAAAACTTCGCGATAAATTTTATAAATGGATACGCTTTAATAAGAAATATCATCCTATCATACCATGAAATTGAAATGAATAGCTATATAGTATAGCCCTACAATGAATGGAGTATTAGGTGCAGCAGCCCTGCCTTGTCTTTAGGGTATTGGGGTTTTAGTGTTATTTTTGTGATAAAATCCGGCTATGCCTCATTATCATAAACAGGGTTCTATACCCCGCAAGCGGCACATACAGTTTCGACAGCCCAATGGGGAGTTGTATAAAGAAGAATTATTCTCTACCGAAGGCTTTTCTAATCTGTATTCAAATCTCTATCACCTTCATCCGCCTACCTCTATTTTATCTGTGGCCGATGCTTATAGTATGGCACCGGAGATAGCCTATATGCAGCATTTGCAACCCCGCAGTTTTCAGGGTTTTCAAGTCCCCCCTAAAGCCGACTTTCTGGAGAGCCGCACCCCCCTTTTACTCAATAATGATATCTGCATCGCTATGGCTGCACCGCAAAATTCTATGCGGGATTATTTTTTTAAGAATGCCGATGCAGATGAAGTGATTTTCGTGCATCAGGGATCGGGTACCTGCAAAACTGCCTATGGAAATTTACCCTTTGCTTATGGCGATTATATCGTGATACCCAGGGGAACGGTGTATCAACTGCAATTTAGTGATGATCAAAACCGCCTGCTCATTATAGAATCTCACGGCCCCATCAGCTATCCTAAAAGATATCGCAATGAACTGGGCCAGCTGCTAGAACATTCGCCCTATTGCGAACGCGATATTAAATTGCCGGAAAATCTCCAGACCATAGATGAGAGTGGTGCTTTTAAAATCCTTATTAAAAAAGAAAATTTTATCTATCCATATACCTATGCCTATCATCCTTTTGATCTCATCGGCTGGGATGGATTTCATTATCCTTATGCCCTGAGTATTCACGATTTCGAACCCATCACCGGGCGCATACATCAGCCACCTCCGGTGCATCAAACTTTTGATGGCCATAATTTTGTAATCTGCTCGTTTGTGCCCCGCTTATTTGATTACCATCCCCTGGCTATCCCCGCTCCCTATGCCCATAGCAATATAGACAGCGATGAAGTGATGTACTATGTAGAAGGACAGTTTATGAGCAAGGGGCACGTAGATAAAGGACAGATGTCGCTGCATCCTGGTGGCGTGCCCCACGGACCTACGCCTGGAGCTGCCGAAAGAAGCATAGGCAAAACCGGTACGGAAGAGCTGGCGGTGATGATAGATACCTTCCGACCACTAATGATTACCAAAGCAGCGATGGATGTGGAGATACCGGACTATTACCGTCACTGGCTGGGTGCGGAATCCCTGAGCCAGTAAGGATCGCAGCGAGATTATAGCCTATGGTTTTACCTGGCCGGAGAGGACAGAAGACTATACCGGTAGTTATCTATAGCAATTATAAGCCACTAGAAATACCAGGTAAAAAGGGTTGGAAATAATAGCAAATTAATTATTAAGATCGAATAAATCATTTTTTCAATATGTCGCTCGTAACCGAAAAAACTAACATCAGGGAGAAACAGCCACAGGCTGATTTTCTGCCCCTCAATGGCACGGATTATATAGAGCTCTATGTGGGCAATGCCAAACAATCGGCACTTTTTTACCAATATGTTTTAGGATATGAGCTGGTAGCTTATGCCGGCCCCGAAACGGGGGTAAGAGACCGCGCCTCCTATGTGCTACAGCAAGAAAAGATAAGACTGGTACTCACCAGCGCTATGCACCCCACTTCTCCTATAGCCCAGCATCATCTACAGCACGGCGATGGGGTGAAAGTATTAGCACTGTGGGTAGATGATGCTACGGCTTCTTTTGAAGCTACGGTAGCGCGTGGTGCAGTGGCCTATGAAGAGCCCCATACCCTTACTGATGAAAATGGCGAAGTAGTCGTATCTGCTATACGCACCTATGGCGAAACCATTCACCGTTTTGTACAGCGCAGCAAATATAATGGCCCATTTCTCCCCGGATATGTGCCTAGGAAATCAGCTATTCAAGGTAAGCCCGTGGGGCTGCGATATGTAGATCACTGTGTGGGAAATGTAGAGCTGGGAGCTATGAATAAATGGGTAAAATTCTATGAAGATGTAATGGGTTTTAAGCTGCTGCTCACCTTCGATGATAAGGATATATCTACCGAATATTCGGCACTTATGTCTAAGGTGGTCTCTAATGGCAATGGCTATATAAAATTTCCTATTAATGAACCGGCCGAAGGCAAAAAAAAATCGCAGATAGATGAGTACCTGGAGTTTTATCACGGGCCCGGTGTACAGCACATAGCCCTGGCTACAAATGATATCATACATACTGTATCCGAACTGCGCAACCGCGGACTCGAATTTCTCGTAGTACCCCAAACTTATTATGATGATCTGCTCGAAAGAGTAGGGCATATAGATGAAGATATACAGGCTCTTCGCCAATTAAATATTTTAGTGGACCGCGATGATGAAGGCTATCTGCTACAGATATTTACAAAACCGGTACAGGACAGACCTACGGTGTTTTTTGAGATCATACAGCGCAAGGGAGCCAAATCATTTGGCAAAGGAAATTTCAAGGCCCTCTTTGAATCTATAGAAAGAGAGCAGGCACTGAGAGGAAATTTATAATAGCTCGATTTCCTTTACTTCAGGCGTTCCCACTGGTGTCTTGCAGATAGAATCCTTAGTTGCGAAGTGATAAATCTGGAGAGACCGTTTTGCTACTATAACACCAGCCGTAGGCGCACCCTATCCCCCAAGTCTTTTATTTCTTCAAATCCTTTTTGTTTATACATTTTCAGGGGGCCTTTGTAGTTATGATAGGGACTATCGCTGTTTTTGGGTGGTTCGGCTTCTATGCTTTGGTAGCCTTCGGTACGGGCATCGGCTATAATTTTTTCTAATAGCGATTTGGCTATCCCCTTTTGGCGATATAGGGGGTCTATAACAAAACAAGTGATAGCCAACATAAAATCATCGTCTTCTTGCTGTTCGAGACGGGCATAGGCTTTTTTGTCATTTACATTGCACCACCCCACGATCTTTCCTTCTTTCAGTGCGATATATCCGCCCATTTTTTTTTCTTCTATCATTTTTGAAGAGCAGAATCTATTTTCCTCGGCAGTAGATTGTTGCCATTCCCCCGTTGAATGATCGAAGTGATAGCAGCGGCAGTAGCAGGATGCCCAATCTGGGTTATCTGCAAAGGCCCGTGTATCAAAGAAATCCAGCCAAAGCGCTAGCATAGAGGGGTTTAATTTTTCGATGGTGAAATCATTCATTTATGATATAGGATTTTAATATTATAAAAAACTTATGGCTTTATGCTGCGGGATAAATAAAATAGGCGGATTATTTTTTTTTAAAATACATAGCGATAGGAATGCCTTCGAAATTAAATTTTTCGCGCAGGCGATTTTCCAGAAATTGTTTATATTCGGGACGCAGATACTGGGGCGAATTACAGAAAAAGGCGAAAGCGGGATAGGTGCCGGGAAGCTGGGTCACATATTTTATATTTACATTTCTGCCTTTGTAGGATGGGGGCGGTATGCGTTCTATCACCTCCTGAAAAAATTCATTGAGTTTAGCTGTGGGGATGCGGCGTTTGCGGTTTTCATATACTTCCATCACTTTTTCGATGGCTTTAAAGACGCGGGTTTTTTCGGTAGCCGAAATAAAGAGGACCGGCACATTGGTAAAAGGAGCCAGCTTTCGTATTATCTGGGCCTCCATTTCCCGGGCGGTATTCGTCTTTTTTTCTATGAGGTCCCACTTATTTACGAGTACCAGCACACCTTTTCGCTTTTTCTCTATAATGCGGAAAATAGCCAAATCCTGCGATTCTATGCCGGTCTGGGCATCTATCATCAGTATGCACACATCGCTCTCGTCTAGGGCTTTAAAAGCGCGAATAACAGAGTAAAATTCGAGATTCTCTTTTACCACCGCTTTTTTGCGAATACCAGCCGTATCTACCAGCAGAAAATCATTGTTATATAGCTTGTAGTGGGTGTGTATCGCATCGCGGGTGGTGCCGGCGATATCGGTTACGATGTTTCGTTCTTCGCCCACCAGCGTATTGAGGAGGGAGGATTTGCCTACATTAGGCTGTCCTACGATGGCTATGCGTGGCAATCCCTGAAAGGGATCCTCCCCTTCTTCGGTGATATAAGTGGCCAGCTCATCGAGAATCTCTCCGGTACCCGACCCGGTCATAGCCGAGATGAAAAATGTTTTGGCATAGCCCAGACTATAAAATTCATTGGCATCTATTAGGCGCTGGTGATTATCTACTTTATTTACTGCCAGCAATACTGGCTTTTTGGTGCGGCGAAGCATCTCTGCTACCTCTGCATCTAGATTGGTAATACCTGTAGTGGTATCCGTTACAAAGATGATGAGTGATGCTTCATCTATAGCTATTTTTACCTGTTCGCGTATAGCTTTTTCAAAAACATCGGCACTGCGGGGTACAAATCCTCCGGTGTCTATCACATTAAATGTTTTGCCATTCCAGTCCGATACGCCATATTGTCTATCGCGGGTAACGCCACTTATGTCATCTACGATAGCTTCCTGGACACCCACTAAGCGATTAAACAAGGTGGACTTCCCCACATTCGGTCTGCCTATGATGGCTACTGTAAATCCCATATTTTTTCTTTACCAGATTAATTATTTTTTTTCGTCACTTCATTTAGAAACACCTTTTATTTTCTGTGGGCTTCTATTTTAGTGTAAAATTAGACATATCACGTTCATTTCCTTTTTTAAGATACGTATGGTGGGTGCCGGACTAGGTGATAAGCAGGCAAAAGGAAAGGGGCTGACTGGCTTTCTAGAACCCATAACATTATGCTTAGGCTTATTCTATATATCCTCTTCGCTTTAAAAAGTGCTCATTTTTTCGCCAGTCTTTTTCCACTTTTACTATCAGTTCTAAGAACACTTTTTTACCTATAAATTCTTCTATTTCCTGGCGAGCCAGTATGCCGAGTTGTTTTATAGACTTGCCTTTTTCACCGAGGATAATAGATTTTTGGGTGTCTCTGGCTACGGTTATCACTACAGTGAGTTTTGCTATCTCCGGCAGATCTTTATATTCTTCGGTATATACATCACAGCTATAGGGAATCTCCTCTCTATAGAGGGTAAAGATTTTTTCTCTTACGATTTCGGCCACGAAAAAACGCACCGGGCGGTCGCTCATATCTTCTTTATCGAAATACGGCTGATGTACTGGCAGCAGGGCTATGATCTTATCTAATAATACAGGGGTATTAGAATGATGAAGTGCAGATACTACAATGATATCTTCTATCCCCGGTCTGGCTTTCCACTCGGCATAGATGCGGTTTATATGCTGAATATCTACCGCATCGGCTTTATTGAGGACTACTAATGTTGGTTTTAGGGAGGAGGCTATTTTGTCCCAAAAAAGATCTACCCCTTCTTTGCTGCTGAGATCTATAAGTATAATCAAAATATCGGCATCATCAAAGACAGGATGGAGGGATCGCATCATGGCTTCCTGCAGTTTATATGCCGGTTCTATGATGCCCGGGGTATCTGAAAATACGACTTGATAATCCTCTCCATTGAGTATGCCGAAAATGCGATGGCGGGTAGTCTGTGCTTTATAGGATGTGATAGAAAGCTTTTGTCCTATTAAGGCATTCATTAATGTGGATTTACCGGCATTGGGGCGTCCTATAATATTTACAAATCCAGCTTTGTGTAACATATCAGAAATAAAAAAGCCCTCTGGGAGGGCTTGCTTAGTAGCGGGGACCGGACTCGAACCGATGACCTTTGGGTTATGAGCCCAACGAGCTACCAACTGCTCCACCCCGCGGTTTTGAGCCACAAAGGTACTATCTTTTTCTCATTTGTGCAAATGTATAGTGAAAATAATTTTTCACTACTGAAAATCAATGATTTATGAAGCTTTGCATCAATAATAAAGGCTTGTAGGATTGTATATGGTAAATGATTTTTTTTCTTCTATGTCTTTTGGGTGTCCTTATCTGTCTCAGCTTACCCATAGAAATGAGGATTGTGCGACTGGGCTGGTTATTTTTACCCTCATTTCCATTCTAAATCTTAGTTTTACCCTCCTCTTTATGCCTAAGAAAATTCGTTTTATTGTAAATCCGGGTTCCGGTATCTTGCCCAAATTTAATCTGGAGTCTAATGTGAGATCTATTTTTTGTGAGCCGCAATATTACCTGGAATACATTATTTCCGAATATCCCGGGCATCCGGCGGTGCTGGCCAGAGAGGCCATAGAAAAGTCTGTAGATATCGTGGTAGCCGCGGGCGGAGATGGTACCGTAAGCGAAGTGGCGGCCGAACTCGTCGGTACCGGTGTAAAGATGGGTATCGTCCCCGGAGGTTCGGGAAATGGAATAGCTACTAAACTGGGCATCCCCCGCCTGCAGGGAGAGGCACTACAGATCATAAGCCGTGGTAAAATTATGGAAGCCGATGCGCCCAGGGTAAATGGTAAATACTTTTTTAGTCAGTGTTCACAGGGTTTTGAGGCTTTAGTAGCTCACCGTTTTGCCGGAGCTAAGTTCAGGGGGTTTCTCCGTTATGCAAGCCTAGTAGTCCAAAATTATTTTCAATACCGGGATCGCCAATATTCTATTTTTCTCAATGAACGGGTCATTACTGAATCTATGTTTTTTTGGGAGATTACTAATTCCGGTTCGCTGGGCTATGGCATACAAACTGTACCAAAGGCAGCTATGAATGATGGACAGCTAGAGCTCTTCGTCGTAAAATCATTTCCTAAATACTGGATATTGCCCATGGCTTTTCTGCTGCTTATAAACAAGCTATTATGGAGCCGATATGTGATGATTATTCCCTGTACAGCGGCCCGCGTGCTGTGTAATGAAGATCATTATCTACAAATAGATGGCGACCCACTGGCAGAACACAGAGAAGTAAATGTGCACCTAGGCCCAGAAAAATGGAAAGTAATAGTGCCCTGATGTCAGACTAGGAAACAGGGTTTGTATAGAAAGGGATGAATGGAAAGGATGCCTCTTAGGCGCAAGAATATTATTATGAAAGATAAACAGGTGAAAAAGATAATAAACTGTCCCGCTATTATCCTTATTCATCTAATTTTGTACCGAAATAAATACCAATGAGCCAAAAAAATAAACGGCAGGGGATCGTCTTTAGCACCGATCCGGATTTTAAATACCAATATGCCGAAAATGAGGAACCCCAAACACTAATTTGCTCCAAACAATTGCTGCGCATAGAATTAGACAAAAAGCAGCGAGCGGGCAAAAAAGTGACGATGATTACCGGATTTATAGGCAGTACGGCAGCGCTCGGGGAACTGGCTAAAATGCTCAAAACTTTCTGTGGCGTAGGAGGGTCTGCCAAGGAGAATACAATAGTAATACAAGGCGATCATCGCCAAAAAATAAATGAGCTCCTCCTAAAAAAAGGGTATAAAACAAAACTCATAATGGGAGGATAAAAACCCTACTAGACAGAAAGGCATTATGCTACTAATTATTTATTTTGTCCTAAGCGTATTTCATCATCGTTTTGAAAACAATTTAGTCACCGGCATAATGCCGGAGGCAAATTGATCATATCGGTGCTAATTGAACCTTTTGTAAAGCTTAGTGAACATAGTGTTTAAATATTTACCACAAGGAACACAAAGGATTCACAAAGCACACCAAGTAATAGTGAACATAGTGGGTAACTTTTTTACCACAAGGAATGCAAAGGAATCACAAAGCACACAAAGTAGTAGTGAACTTAGTGATAACGCTAGTAAACCTTGCTGTGTATAAAAATATTTTTTCACTATTTAGGCATCTATAGTTTTGAAGATCAAGGATAATTTGCTGTTTTATTTAGGGCATATTGTTTATGATTATTTATTTTGCGGGATGGCTATAAGTCCGGTATCATAAAGACAAGAAAGAGCTCATTACAGATTTTTCTCCTCCGGATAATGTATATCTTCAGTGAGTCGTTGTATTATAGAAAACTCACTAAGAAATTCTTTAGCTATCACGCGCAGTGCCGAGTATAATGGAATGGCTATAATCATACCTACTATACCACCGAGCGTACCGGCCATAAGTACTACCAAAAATATTTCCAGGGGATGGGCATTTATGCTATTGCTGAAAATATAGGGCTGTACGATCCAGTTATCTATCATCTGCGAAACATAAAAAGCCAATGCCATCCAAAGACAGGTGGGAAGAATTTCATTGGAAAAATTTTCTCCTACACTGCTGGTTATTTCTATAAATATGCCAAATACAAAACCGATCAAAGGACCTATGTATGGTATCACATTCATAAGTCCGCCGAAGAAAGCAGTGAGCATCGGATTCTGCGAACCTATAATTTTTAAGCCTATAAACAGAATAATGGTAAATATAGTGCCTTGTATAAACAGTCCGGTAAAATATCTGGTGAGCAAATGAGATATATGCGAGGTGGCATTTTCATAGTTGACAAGTCGGTTTTGGGGTACTACTTTACGCATAAATCCGTGAATGAGATTACGATCAGTGAGTAAGAAATAAAGAATAAAAGCCACACTAAAAACGGCAGCTATCACATTGCCCACTAAACCTATGATGCCATTGATCCAGCCACTTACTTTGCCCAGGTTAAAAAAAGATTTGATATTATCTAATAAGATTTCTTCCAGATTTTTATTGGCAGCTAATAATCCGTAATGTTGCAAAAACTCTTGCACTCTTAGCAGGGGCGTTTCTAGGCCGGCACTCACACCGGCCAAATCTAGCTCACTCACATAAGAAATTTTCTGTACCATCGGTGGAATAAAGAGTATAAAAAATCCGGCTATTATTCCCAAAAAAATGAGAATAGTAATAATAGCGGCAAATCCAGGTGGTAATTTATAGGCGCCTATGCCTATTCTGGTAAGTTGTTTCATTAGCGGTTGTCCTATAAGAGCGAGCACGGCAGCTATCACGATATAGATGATAATATTTAGCAGTTTATATCCTATAAAGAGAACTAACAAGATGAGCAATGCGCCCAATATATAGCGTGTAGTATTAGACATTAGCCATTATTTAAGATTAAAAATTAAATATATTTATTATTAATATAATTTAGCTTAGAAATAAATTCTACAGCTATGCTACGGGTTTCCTTATCCGTTTCAAAATAATCGGCTAGTATGGGAGAAGGGATATAGGTCACCTTTTGTAAACAATGTTCTATTACATCGGACATTTGTAGAAAACTCAGTTTGTCGGCCAAAAAAGAAGATACAGCGATTTCATTGGCTGCATTGAGAATACAAGGGGCATTACCTCCTTGTTGCATGGCAAAAAAAGCCAGGTCTAAATTTTTAAATGTGGAACGGTCGGCTTCTTCAAAATCTAGGTGTGGTACTTGACCAAAATCGAATCGAGGCAGCTGGTTATGCAAGCGCTCCGGCCAGCCCAGGGCATATTGTATGGGCAGCTTCATATCAGGCCAGCCCATCTGTGCTTTTATGCTACCATCATTAAATGAAACCATAGAATGAATAATGCTCTGTGGATGTATCACCACATCTATCTGCTCGGGCTTTAGCTGAAAAAGCCATTTAGCTTCAATCACTTCCAGCCCTTTATTCATCAGGGTAGCAGAGTCTATGGTTATCTTTTGTCCCATCGTCCAGTTAGGATGTTTGAGGGCTTGGTGCTTACTCACATTGGCTAGATAGGTAGGGTCTTTACCTCTAAAAGGGCCACCGGAAGCGGTGAGAATAACTTTCTCTACACTCTCCATTGTTTCGCCGCAAAGGCATTGAAAAATAGCCGAATGTTCGGAATCTACCGGCAATAAATGCACCTTATTTTTATGACTCAGCTGAGTGATAATTTCGCCGGCTACTACGAGTGTTTCTTTATTGGCCAGGGCTACATGTTTGCCGTGTTCTATGGCGGCTATGGTAGAGGCTAATCCTGCAAACCCCACAACTGCAGTGAGGACTAATTCCGTATCCGGCCATTGTGCAAGCGCTAATAATCCTTTTTCTCCACAGAAAACCTGGATACTAGTTCCTGCCAAGGCATTTTTCACTTTTTGATAATATTTTTCATCTCTTATACATACGGCCTCCGGGTGCCATACAAAAGCTTGGGCTAGGAGCAGTTCTATATTGGATTGGGCAGTGAGGAATTTTATGGTAAACCTGTTTTTTTGGGCGGCTATCACTTCCAGTGTCTGCTTGCCTATAGAGCCGGTAGAACCAAAAATACCGATTGTTTTCATCTGTTCTTTATTAGATTATTTATGTGATCCTAATCAGTTATATTTTTCTTGTTTGTCGTTAATAATAAAGCCTAGGCTATACCATTTTCCGTCATAGCATTATTTATAAAATATTCGACTATATTTCTATCATTGGAGAGATGAGGCACTTTATTTTGCCCTCCCAGTTTTCCTATGGAATTCATATATGCGTGAAAGCTACCCGGTTTTAGGGTATGGATGATAAGGGGTTGCAGAATTTTTCCTTTTTGCAAATCGGCATAATAGATATTTTTCTTTTGCATGATCATATTTAGTCGGCTGGCAAATAGTGAGCGATCATAGGGACTGCGATCAAATTCTATAAACCATTCGTGAGCGGGCAGTTCGGTATCTATTTTCATCTTAGGGGCCACGGTAAATTCGCGTATAAGGGCATGCGATTCGGCTGCGGCTTCCTGTATGGCCGTTTCTACTTCTTCGGCTATCACGTGCTCACCAAAGGCCGAAATAAACTGCTTAATCCGTCCGGTAACCACTATGCGATAGGGATCCACACTTAGAAATTTTATAGTGTCGCCTAGGTTATAAGCCCATAGCCCGGCATTGGTACTCAGGATGATGGCATAGTTTTCGCCGGTTTTTATTTCTTCCAGACTCAGGCGGGTGGGGTGGGAATCAAAGATTTCGGTGGCGGGTATAAACTCATAAAAGATGCCTGCATCGGTATTGAGCAATAGGCCTTCATCGGCATTATAATCTTGAAAAGCGATAAATCCTTCCGAAGCCGGATAGGTTTCTAGCAAATCTACTTCGCCCCCTATGCTGGCAAGGAGCTTATCTTTATAAGGGGCAAAGTTTACCCCGCCGTGTACTAGCAGCTGAAAATTTGGGAATACATCTTTTATTTTTTTTCCGGTTTTTTCAGTGAGGCTATCGAAGTACATTTGTAGCCAGGGAGGTATGCCGCTTATGAGACGCATATCCTGTGTAATGGTTTCTTCTACGATCTGATCTAATTTGCGCGGCCAGTCTTCGATACTATTTGTGCGGTAGCTGGGCAGTTGATTTGTACGCAGATAGGCTGGGATATGATGGTTTACGATGCCAGATAATCGGCCGGTTTTTATCTCCCCTTTTGTTTCTAATTCCGGACTGCCGGATAAGAATATGAGTTTGCCATCAGTAAAGGCGGGCTTGCCGGTATAGTAGATGTATTGAAGCAGTGCGAGTCTGGCGGTGAAAATATGATTAGATATAGAATCCCTAGTGATAGGGATAAATTTTACCCCCGAAGTAGTACCGGATGTTTTGGCGAAATAAACTGGTATTCCAGGCCAAAGAATGTTTTCTTTGCCACTTTTTATTTCTTCGATATAATTTTTTATTCCTTCATAATCGCGCACCGGTACTTCGAGCTTATAGTCTTGATGATTTTTAATATGCTCAAAACGATGCTCTTCACCAAATTTTGTTTTGCGCCCCTTGGCTATAAGCTCCAGAAAAATTTTTTTTTGTGCCGACACTGCATGTTGAAATCCCCATTTAGTACGGTTTATCTCGTATTTAGCAAATGAGGGGGCAAGCATGGATCTTATTCCCATAGAAGGCTTAGAATGAGATGCAAATTACGATTTTTTTACTGATACGGTTTTTTCCTACTTAAGTTCAGGGTATAGGCTGCGAAAAATCCTGTAGAAAGAATTTTTCTCTGAATACGTCTTCGGCAAAACGGGGCTTATCTCGTGGAAGGATACAATGCAGGCAATAACTGGGGTGGTCAAAAGCAGTGCCATAGAGCATTAATTTTCTTCCTTGGCGGCTCACTTCTAGATGTATTTTTCGGCCTGGTTCGGGTTGCTTTAGCCATTGCAGATGCAGCTTATAATTTAGGTGGGTAGTCTCTTCGCCATTTACAGCTAAGAGAATATCGCCGGTCATAAGTTCTATGGAATTATCACCTACTTTATCAAAATAGAATCCGGAGAAACCCGTATTGGGGATGATCATAAACTGCCCGTAACTGCCCTTGCTTATGCGGGTTTCTTTGGCATATTCCCAGCCCATAAAGCCTATAAAATCATCAAAGGGTATTCTCTTTTTATCATTGATGTATTTGTTATAAATCGCAGTGAGATCGGTGCTGCTATGTCTGCTTAGATCGGCAATAAAAGCATCTTCTTCAAAAGGATGTCCGTCTAATTCCATAACATAGCCCGCTAGGGATTTCCATAAATTTAGACGGTCATCTGTTTTTTGCATGATATATAAATCCAGTATCCAGCAAAGCAGTGCCCCCTCATTATAGTAGGGCATAAGGGAACCGCCTTTTCCGTTTTGGCGGCTTGCTGCGGAGATATTGATGGCAGGACTGCTCAGGTAGTTTTTTACTTTAGCAGAAAAATCATTGATATAGGTTTCTTCATTCCAATAAGAACGGGATACAAGAAATTTTGAGGCGAGGTATTCCGGCAATCCTTCATAGAACCAATACATACTACTGGCTCGGTCTGCTACATCGCGGTGGTGGATGCGGTCAGAAAATAATTTGCCGGGTGTGAGCAGGTGAAACCACTCGTGGGCAGTGATCTTCTGTAGCTTAGAGATACCTCCCTCGGTAAGATGATCAGCATTGATAAAAAGGAGAGATTGACCCTGGTAGGAGATGCCGGATATTTTGCCTTGTTTTCGTCCACGGATTTGGTCATTCCAGATAAAAATCTGCCGGTGCAGATGCGCACTATCCGGTGGCAATATACGCTGTAGATCCTCGCTAAGTGGTACGATAGCGCGCAGGAGCATTTCGGTATTTTCTTTCTTCGTATTGCCACATTGTATGAGTTTAAAATGGGGGTATGCTGTGAGTGTTTCGGATAGGCCAAATAAAAGAGGCATATCTGCTAGGGCTTCATATCCATCCACCCTTATTACAGTGCTACCCGGTGTGCTGCTGCTTATTTTATCCGAATGTAGAAGCGATTGCCAACTCGTGGGATGATGTATGATAATCTCGTAGGACTGCGAGATACTATTGTTTATGTAGCCTAAGAGAAAACTCATCTCACCAAAGAAATAAGATCCGGGCAGCCAGGATATGGGACTCAGTTCTTCTTCGCGGTTTAGATAAGAGATAGTCTGTGGATTTATCTCATACTGGAGATAGTCTGTATCATAAGCTTTGCGTATTCGGAAACTGCGATTATCACCGATGATGAGCGGCTGTTTTTTGCCATTGTCTCCGGCGGCGGTAAAATGCAGTATTATATCCGTAGTAGCGATATGGCTGAGCATGCCATAAGTATATCCGGGAATAGTATAGCTGGCAGTATTAGCGGTAAGTACTGGTATGGTAATTTTTACCTTTATGTTTTGGCCTTCGGATTCCGGCAGCCATATATCGGCCTTATAGGAACCGGCAAATAGCAGGATATAAGGTCCTATAAGAAGTATATATCGAAAGAGGAGATGCATTTTCTGTGCAAAAGTAATTTTTTTGTGCTTTATCAGCTACGGCTACACCGGCTTGTATCCTTAGGCTCTAAAGGAGCATCGCATAGCCAGAAGGAGTATCCTCAAAAATTAGACAGAAGCCTCAGGACATTTTACCGAGCTGCACTTTCCTAGTGGGTGATAGGGCTGGATTGCATAGGAAGCTGTATTTTTGATTTTTTATATTTTTTTTGTGAAAGTTTTTATAAGATAAACCGTTATTTTACTTAATGATTTTACGCAAGTTATTATTTATTCTATTCTTAGCTCCGGTGCTACTAGCTCAGAATCCCAAAGAAGTAGCACTCATAGCCGCCAAGTATCCGGATGAAAGAGCTATTTTTTTAAAATACGATGTGCAGATAGATATTCGGCTGGAAGCTGAGATGCCGGTGTTGAAAGTAAAAAACCGGGAAGAAGTACTGCTACTGCGAGAGGATTCTAAAAACCTGGCTTCAGATAAAATATATTATAATTCTTTTATGAAAGTAGAGGATGTACAGCTGGGCACCCTTGTACCGGAGAAAAATAAATACCGATTTGTACCTGTCACCGATAAAAAAGTGCAGCGCCCACTGAGCAATTATGTTTTTTATGACGATAGTAAAGAAATAACCTATAATTTTCCTGAGCCGGCTAAAAATAACATCCTCTCCACTTCTTATACCACTACTTATCTGGAGCCCTGGATGTCTAAAACACTTCTGTTTCAGCAATACTATCCCACCGCAAACCTGCATTTTAAAATGAATGTAGCTAAGGGTATAGAATTGGGTTACAATATGTTTGGTACGCTACCTAAGGGTATCGATTATAGTGAGTACGTGGAGCCCGATGGCAGCCGCAGCTATGAATGGAAAGGCAATGCCATAGATAAATATGTTTATGAAGAAAAAATGCCCCCCCTTCTTTATGTGATTCCCCATATCGTACTGTATGTGAAAGGTTTTGTACAAAAAGATGAGCAGTGGAAACCCGTGACTGGAGATGTACAGTCTCTCTATGATAAATACTATGACCTAAGTATAGACAAGTGGAATGAGCCGGATGATACGATGCGTGCATTAGCTCAACAGATCATAGGGAAACGCCTTTCTGAATATGATAAAGCAAAAGCCATCTATAACTGGGTACAGGACAATATTAAATACATCGCCTTTGAGCACGGTATGGAGGGTTTTATACCGCGCCCTGCTGCCTTGGTCTGCAATAATAAGTATGGTGATTGTAAAGACATGTCCGTAGTGATTGTAAACCTAGCCCGTGCCGCCGGCCTCAAAGCCTGGCCGGTATGGATAGGTACGCGCGATATTCCCTATAGATACGACGAATCAGCTACGGCCGCTAGCGATAATCACATGGTGGCTTGCGTAGAAATAGATGGAAAGAAGAGAATACTCGATGGCACCGGCGAGTATCAGCCCTTTGGGCTGGTCACTTCATTTATACAAGGCAAAGAAGGACTTATAGGATTAGATAAAAATAAATTTGAAATATTGCGCATACCCCAAGTGCCTGCTGCCGAAAATCTAATCAGCGATAGTGTATCCATTAGCTATGATGTGGTTGCAAACAGGCTCAGTGGCAGTGGCCGATGGGAAGCCGGTGGATACCGCAAGATAGACTTAATGTATCAGCTAAAAGGCGAAGATGAAAAAAATATCAAGCAATTGTCGCGCTCACTGCTGGGCAAAGGAAGCAATAAGTTTATTCTAGGAGATGCCGTTTGGAAAGGGTTAAAAAATAGGGATGAAAAACTCTTGGCCGATTACTCTTTTTATATAGATAACTATGGCAAAGCAGTGAGCAATGAATTATATATAAACCTCAATCTGGAAAAAACTTTTTATAGTGAAAAAGTAGATACCGCCGGAAGAAAATGGCCCGTATCCTATGAATATGCCTTGGCAAATGAAGATGCCGTAAGCCTAGATATGCCGCCTGGCTATGCACTGCGATGGATGCCGCAAAATATGCACAATGATTTCGATGGCCGCTTTGGCTATGATATTAGTTATCTGCAACAGGATAACCGTATTATTATGCGCAAAAAAGTCTATCGCTCCTTGCTGCTGCTTGAAAAGAGCGATCTAGATGATTGGAACCGGATGATAGATGAACTGCGCAAAGCCTATAATCAATCGCTCACACTATATAAACCCTGATATGAAAAAACTGTATTATTTACTCCTGTTCTGCTTTCTAGAAAGCTTCTCTCATACTATAGTGGCTCAGTCTATTGATTTCCCCCAATGGAAAGAAAAAGGTGAAATAGCAAATCTCTCTTCACCCTTTGTGGGTATGCCCGCTGAGGGTATGCTCCACGAAGTGTATGTAGATATAGTACCTGAGGATGCAGCAGAACCCACCGTGTACGAAACTACTCATCGCATAATAAGGTTGCGCGATGAGTCGGTTATAGACAGGCATAATAAAGGGTATATATCAGTCTATAATAAAGAAGCTTTACAGGAAATAAAAGTAAGGGTGATACATTCGGACGGAACCGTGATTAATGTGCCCGAAGAGAGCTTTCGTTTTATAGAAAATTTTGAAAACCACGGTCCTTTTTTTATCTATGCAGTAGATGGTCTATCGCCAGGCTCAGAAATAGAAACTTTCTATACCCTGAAGATGCCTGAATATTATTTTGGCCGGCATTTTTTTCAATACGATTATCCTGTACAGGAGAGCCGTATCGTTATAAGGTCCCCTAAAAATTATAAATTCGTGGCCAAAGGCTATAATGGGTTTGATTCTTTTCGCTCCACTGAAAAAGATGGCTTTCTCTACATAGCTGGCCAAACGCATAATATAATGCCCTTAGATGAAGAGCGATATGCCCTCTATAGCCACAGCAGGGTAAGGGTAGATCACCGGCTTGCATCCGTAATTAATGGCGATGAAGAAAACCCTGCCTTTAGCTGGATAGAACTAGCTGGTATTAAGCGTATGCATCTCTTAGATAATTATACTTCTGTAAAAGAAGATGTAAAAAAATTAATAAAAACCCAGAAATGGAATAAGCTCAAAACCACCGCTCAAAAGATAATAGCCGCCGAAGAATTTGTAAAATCACAGCTTCGCCTCTTAGATTCTAACGAGCCAGAACTAAGCGATGTAAAAACAGTGCTCAAAACAAAAACAGCTAATAGAGATGGAGCTATAAAACTGCTTATCTATGCCCTGGAGCAGATGGCGATAAAATATTCCGTAGTATTTACTTCCCCTAAATCTAATCCCCTACCTGATCCTGATTTTCCTTTTTGGCAAGCTATATCTGATGCAGTTCTTTATTTCCCCACCGAGAAAAAATTCCTAGATCCCCTCGATATCATCTTTCGTTTTGGGCTTATATCCGATGCTTATATAGGTAGCTACGGACTCTTTGTACCCGATTATGATCCGGTGAGTCTGCAAGCTACTGCTCCGGTTATAAAATTATTAGACCCCACTTATTTTCCGGTGAGCGAAAACAATCTCGATGCCGAGGTAGTACTAAACTTGGAGGAGGGTACCGCTTCCATTACCCATAGGCAGGAATATACTGCCTATCGTGCCCAGCAGCTCAGACCCATCTATTCTTTTGTGGGAGAAGAAGAAAAGGCAGAGCTGAATAAACAAATATTTACCGGTATGATTAATGGAGCCGAAGTAAAAAATGTACAAGTGGAAAATACCGGACTCACAGCAGATGTACAGATGAAGCCTTTTAGAATCTCTGCCGATCTCAGCAGCAATGGATTGCTGGAGCAAGCCGGTGAAAATTTTATTTTCTCACTAGGCCAGGTGATAGGCCCACAGGTAGAAATGTATCAGGAAAAAGACCGGCAGTGTGATATCGCCATGGCACATCCCGTTCGCTATAATAGACATATAACGGTACATATCCCCGATGGTTATAGCGTAAAGACCATAGATGGTGCGGTGCTAGATAAAAAAGTAAAGATAGGCGATGATATCGCTATGCAGTTTCTGAGTGGATATAACCAGCAGGAGGATCGCATTGTTTTTGATCTTTTAGAAGAATACCGAAATACAAATCTCTCTCGTATGCGCATAGAAGAATTTAGAAGTGTGATAAATGCCTCGGCAGATTATAATAAAGCCGTGATCATCTTTCAGAAAAAATAGCCGATGGATACCCCCTGATCAAGAAAATATATTCTTAAAAGACTCCGGCAGGTTTGTTATTTTGCGCTGCTGATAATCATAGCATACAATACCCGTTTTTATTCGGCATATTTCGTGACCTTCTTCTTTTACAATTAGATAATAGAGACTAAACCCCACGCGGCTTAGATCTGCTACTGCTATCCGTATGCGCAGTAAATCGCCATAAAATCCTTCATTAATAAATTGAATGGCTGCATCACTCATCACCGTACCCACTCCTGCTAGATCGAGCTCTGTAAATCCATAATGGGCATAAAACATCACCCTGGCTTCATGCGCGATTTCTAATACGGCATGATTAGCCAGATGATTTCCATAGTTTAAATCTGTAATGCGTATGGGCAGAGCACATTCATAATGAACTACGGCCGGCATTTCTATTTTTATTCTAGACATAGCAGGGGGTTATAAGATAATCATTCGATTCTATTAGGAGATAGCCTTTTTATTCCTCTGTTTTTACTTTATCCAGCAGCAGCTTGCTAAACTCCTGCGCCTGGTGTATGCTGCGTATATGTTCTACCACCAGCATAAGATGATGATTTGTTTCCTTAAAAGCGGCGTGACGGTGAGTCTGGATAGCAGCGAGCAGTTTATGAAAAAATTCCGACTGGTAAAAAGGAGACTCCTGATTGCTGATAAAAAAACAGCGCATTTTATTGCTCTTGATCACGATCCTTTCGAAGCCCAGGGTCTTGGCCGCCCATCCTAAACGCACAGCCTCGAAGAGTTCTTTTACCTCGCGCGGCAACGGTCCAAAACGATCCATTAGCCGATCGCTATACATAGATAGCTGTTCTTCATTTTGCATCTCATTGAGTCCGCGATATAGCAGGAGACGCTCATCTATTTTATTTACATAATGATCCGGTATGAGCATCTCCAGATCGGTATCTATCTGGCAATCGCGCAGATATTTTTGGTCTCTTACGATTTCCTCTTTAAATAGCTCTTTAAACTCCGTTTCCTTTAATTCTACCATCGCCTCATCTAATATTTTCTGATAGGTTTCAAAACCTATATCTGCTATAAATCCGCTCTGCTCGCCCCCCAGCAGATTTCCGGCTCCCCTTATATCCAGGTCTTTCATAGCGATATTAAAACCGCTTCCCAGATCAGAAAATTCTTCGATGGTGCGCAGCCTTTTGCGCGAATCGTCTGGCAGGGTATGGAAGGGTGGAGAGATGAGATAGCAGAAGGCTTTCTTATTGCTTCTGCCCACTCTTCCTCGAAGCTGATGCAGATCGCTGAGTCCAAAATTATTGGCGTGATTGATGAAAATGGTATTGGCATTGGGTATATCTAATCCGGATTCAACTATATTCGTAGATACTAAGACATCATACTGCCGGTTTATAAATTTTAGCATCTTTTCTTCCAGCTCATCACCATCCATCTGTCCGTGGGCTATGCCCACATCTATATCCGGACATAGACCTTGTATGAGTGCGGCTATCTCCGCGATATCCTTTACGCGGTTATGCACAAAAAATACCTGCCCACCTCTATATACCTCATATTGTATGGCCTCTCTTATCTTATCCGTATCGAAGGAAATGCGTTCTGTAGTTACCGGCTGCCGATTTGGTGGCGGCGTGCGTATGATGGAGAGATCTCTGGCCGCCATAAGACTAAACTGCAGGGTCCTGGGTATAGGCGTAGCGGTGAGTGTGAGCGTATCTACATTTATCTTCATTTCTTTTAGCCTTTCCTTTGCGGCTACACCAAATTTTTGCTCTTCATCTACGATGAGCAGACCCAGATCTTTAAACTGTATGGACTTCCCGGTGAGTATATGCGTGCCTATGAGTATCTGTATATCACCATCGGCTACTTTCTGCAGGATTTCTTTTTTTTCCTTAGCAGACTTAAAGCGATTTATATAATCTATTTTACAGGGAAAATCTTTTAGCCGCTCAGCAAAAGTTTCGTAGTGCTGCATAGCGAGGATCGTAGTGGGTACTAATATGGCTACCTGTTTCCCATCAAAAACCGCTTTGGCGGCGGCTCGCACTGCCACTTCTGTTTTGCCAAAACCCACATCGCCACAGATCAACCTATCCATAGGAGGCGGAGATTCCATATCCCGTTTTACATCTACTGTGGCTTTTTCCTGATCCGGCGTATCTTCATAAATAAAAGAGGCTTCCAGCTCATTTTGCATATAGGTGTCCGGTGAATAAGCAAATCCCTTAGCCGCCTTTCGCCGGGCATAGAGCGCTATGAGATCGCGGGCTATGTCCTTGATCTTGTTTTTCGTCTTGCGCTTCAGCGCCCCCCAGGCATCTGATCCCAGCTTGTTTACCTTAGGATGGCTGCCATCACTCCCCGTAAATTTAGATATCTTGTGCAGGCTGTTTATATTTACATAGAGCAGATCATTGTCTTTATAAACTAATCGCACGGTCTCCTGTATCTTGCCATTTACTTCTATCTTTTCCAGTCCGCTATATACCCCCACACCGTGATCTATATGCGTCACATAATCGCCCGGCTTCAGCTCACGCAATAAGCGGATGGTGATGGCCTGGTGCTGGGTATAGGATTGCTTTATCTGGTATTTATAATAGCGATTAAAAACCTGATGATCGGTATAGATGGCCAATCGCAAATGAGTATCTATAAAACCATTGCTCAGCGATCGCACTAAGGGATGATATACCACATCGGCTTTGAGGTCCTGAAAAATCTGGTCGAAACGATTTACCTGACGGGCATTATCGGCAAAGATGAAACTCAATAAGCCGCTTTCCTGGTTTTCTTGCAAGTTCTTTATGAGCAGGTCAAAATTTTTATTAAAGGGCGGCTGGGGCTTTATATCGAGCTGGTGTACGGCGGCATTCTTAAAATAAGGGCTATCGTTTATCTCATTGATGCCAAAACCTTGCATCTGTTCTAATACTTCTCTGGCATTCATAAAACTGCCCTGCGGATCCGGGCCAAAGGGTAGGGCATCTGCCGTTTTATTTTCTTTGATATAAAGATCTAATCCGGCAATGGTTTTTTCATAGCTTTTTTGCAGCTGATTAATTATATAATCGCCATCAAAGAGCCAAATAATGGTATCTTCGCTGAGCAGTTTAAAAATACTCACCTTTTCATCGCTAGTAAAATGGGCTTGTATATCCGGTACGATGGTTACGCTGCTCACTTTCTTTTCTGATAGCTGGGTGAGTGGATCGAAAACGCGAATAGATTCTACCTCATTGCCAAAAAGCTCTATGCGATAGGGGTGGTCATTGCCAAAGGAAAAGATATCTACAATGCCTCCGCGCAGCGAAAACTGGCCCGGCTCATATACAAAATCGGCATTCTCAAAACCATATTCTACCAGCAGCTCTGTGATAAAAGGGATATCGGTTTTTTCGCCGATTTGCAGATAGATGATGTTTTTGTTTAGTATCCTCGTATCTACTACCTTCTCGGTGAGTGCCTCCGGATAGCTGACGATGATCTCGCCACTGGTAGCACTGCTAAGCATGCGGGTTACCGTTTCGGTGCGTAAGAGAATATTAAAGCGATTAATCTCCTCCGGATGATCGGGCTTTTTAAAACTGTCCGGAAAAAAGAGAATGTCTTTTTTTTCTAGCAAATTTTTTAGGTCATTTTGAAAATAGGCCGCCTCCTCTTTAGTATTGCAAATAATGATATGGGACGATGGGTGCTGAAGCCAACTACCCGCTACCAGAAACGAGGGAAATGAACCCACCACACCCCTTAACACCTGCCTGCTGCCAGGATGAGAACCTATGGTGATAGCTCTAATACGCGGATCCTGGTGATAGAGCTGGAGTAATCCGGCGAGTTCCATTTTAGAGGCAAAGCTAATGAAATAGCGCGAAGGGCGCGTATTCCTTCTCTATCTGCCCGGATGAGTACGATGCAAGGATGTCCATAGTAGATGACGTACAAAAATATCCACCGTTTTTTTTCCGGCCATAATAATATCGCATTGATGATGAATAGATAAAGGACTAAGTTTAGCGATATACTTAGAAAACTGTATCCTCAGTGTAGAAAAATTTTTTTTGGAATTTGGTTTATATAAAAAAGCTGCTTATTTTTGCTCCGTAATTTATGTATAATGGATTGTATTAATGAAAAGTGAATTTAAGAATTGAATCAAAACAAGTAAAAATCAAAACATATATGAAAAAATTTAATATGAACACGCTCTCACCTTTCGCCTCTCGCCTCTCGCCTCTCGCCTCTCGCCTCTCGCCTCTCGCCTCTCGCCTCTCGCCTCTCGCCTCTCGCCTCTCGCCTCTCGCCTCTCGCCTCTCACCTCTCGCTTCTCGCCTCTCAAGCATCTACTCACACATAATACTATAAGATTATTGGATAAGGATATAAACAGACAACTTATATATATAGTAAGTAGCATTTTATTTATAGTAGGTAGTATATGCTTTAATCAAAATATACTTAATGCTCAGGCGGTGACTTATTCGCCACTTTATACTGAATCAACATTTAATAATCGCAGTATAAATACGTCCAATGCGGTAGGGACTATTCAAGGATCAGCATCTGTAAATTTAAATGGTGCGAGTCAATATAATATTCCCATTGTATTACCTGAAGGAAGTCAGGGTATTATGGGTATGGAGCCTCAATTAGAGTTAATTTATAATAGTAATGGTAGCAATGGATTAATGGGGCAAGGATGGAGCATTTCTGGGCTTTCTGCTATCACTAGGGTTAATAAAGATGTATTGAGAGATGGTAGTATCTCTCCAGTTTCGTTGACTGTAAATGATGGGCTAGCTATAGATGGAAATCGGATGATTCTCGAATATGGATCTGTTTATCACACACACCTCGAGACTTTTACTAGAATTACTTCTTATGGCACTGCGGGAACTACTTCCCAATATTTCATAGCCGAGACTAAGGATGGAAGAACCTTAGAATATGGCAATACTACTGATTCCAGAGTATTAGATCAATCTGGCACAAAAGTCATATCCTGGTTATTAAATAAAGAGAAAGATCACTTAAATAATTATATCCTCTATAATTACATAAATGATTCCAGTCACCAACCTCGAATAGATAAAATATTTTATACTGGTAATGCCAATATAAGTCCAGTTTATTATCCCCAACATATAGTTAAATTTTCTTATGCAGAAAGATCAGATAAAAATAGCTATTATATAGCAGGATCAGTATTAAATAGTAAATATTTGCTTACAAAAATTACAATGTCCACATTTTATAATACAGTGGCAGGAACTGACCTAAAATATTATTCTTTTACCTACGGATGGGACAATGTGAATTCTTTCTTAATGGAAATAAGGGAAACGAGGATACAAGATGGTATTGAAAAGTCCTTTAATTCCACAATATTTAAGTATGGTACTGCAAATGTCGTCAGTCTAATAAATCAGGGAAATTTAAATACCTATATACCTGCAACTGATCATATTCACATTCCAGGAGATTTTAATGGCGATGGCTATACGGATATAGTAGCCTGTGAGAAAGTATCAAGTAATGAAAATGCAATAAAGAATTTAAAATTATTTCTAAATGATGCCACCTCAGTTGTGGGATTTGGTACTATTATCCCAAATGCGACTCAGACAGTAAGCTCCAATACATATATATATAATGGCTATTCTTTACATACAAAATCTAATTTAATGGTGGGTGATTTTAATGGCGACCGTTTTGATGATATATTAGTAGCAGAAGAGCAATCTCCCACTTTAACTTCCATAAAACTTTATTCATATAATCCTACTACACAACTTTTCTCAACCCAGTCATTTAGTCCACCTACTAATATAGGAAGTTTGTACAATAAATTTTCCCTTTATAATGGATCATATATCCATACAGGTGATTTTAATGGCGATGGATCTTTAGATTTTATTGTGTTTCTTTCTAATGGAACAGGCTATTTAGCCTATATGGTCTTACCTCGTATATCATCTAACTATATATTGATCGATAATATTAATATTGGTAGTAATCCCATATCAATAAATAATTTCTATTCTGACTCAGCCGCAAGTAAAGTTATAGGATATGTGATGGACTATAATGGCGATGGCAAAGATGATTTTATGGCCACTGCTGATGGTTATTCAGGTACTATAAGTGGATTTAGAATATATAATTTTAATTTTAGTGGCACTAGTATAAGTGCCGCTGAGATAGTCTCAGGTTCAGAGCCTAAATCTACAGCAGGAACATTTATTGGTGATTTCAATGGGGATGGTAAGAAAGACATATTATATCGAAATCCAAATGGCTGGCGCATTGGATATAGTACCGGTACTACAGGTACTGCTGGTGCTTTTGATGCTATTGATTTTTCTTTTGGGTCGCTAGTTATAGCTTACTCTGGTCAAGTAGAGTGGGATGGTTCTGATGATGATTATGGAGACAGGATATTCATTGCCGATCAAAATGGTGATCGAAAAGATGATATTTTGCTTATGTATAGATATTATTTGAACGGAACTACACCGAAAACCAAGTTAGAAAGCTATCTTAGCATAGGAAAGGGTGCTGCTACTAATGGCTTTAATTTTTCCCAACAAGATGTAGCCGGGGATTTGAACTATCCAGTTAATGGTTTAGTCACAAGCCCAATTTATACAATACGAATACCAGGTGATTTTAATGCAGATGGCAGACTTGATTTTACTGATCTTAGCAAAATCATTACATTTAAACCCGGCGATCAAAGTTTATTACTCACCAGGATAAAAAACGGATTGAATAGTGAAAATAAATTCACTTATCAGATGATGTCGTTGTATGGAACATCGAGTTTAAATCCATTCTACACTATTAACACTCCTGAAACTTATCCCTTATCTACTATTATAATGCCGCTATATCTTGTTAAGGAGTTGCATTTGCCAGATGGAATGGGACAGTATCAAGTAGCCAGATATAGATATGAGAATTATGTACTCCATAAGGAAGGTAATGGTGTTATGGGATTTAAGAAGATATATGAAGAAAAGGATTTTGGTGCAGATTGGGATCAGACTAATATAGGCGGGTATAAAAAAACCAGTGAATTTCTCATTAATACTACCTATTTTCAGCCCTATTTATATAAAACAAAGATAAATAAATTTTCGGATAATACTGAAATCAATACCATTGAAAATACTTTTGTTTTTACTTCTTTGAGTGGAGGTAGGAGGTTCCTAAAAAAATTAACCAAAGTAAAAAATACAAACCATATCGCAAATTCTACTGATATGGTCTTATATACTTACGACAATACAAATTATGGAAACATCACCAACGAAATAACATATTTGGATACAAATGCGGGTTCTACTCCTACCTATAGGGAGAAATCTGAAGTAGCTACTACCTATACATTTGCGGGAGCTTGGATACCTTCTGTACCAGACCAGATCACGCATACTTTGACGCGGGTAGGAGAAACTGCAGTAGTTAAGAAGATTGATTACAATTATATAAATAATAAACTTGACTATATTAAAGAATTTCACGATCAAACGAAGTGGTTAAAAACTGCATTTACTGATTATGATGGATTTGGTAATCCCAAAACTATTACTGTTAGTGGAGGACCCTCTCTTACATCTCGAACAAAATACTATCTCTATGAATTTGGAAAAAATATAGTTGCGGTGACTGATGATTCAGGAACTACATTCCATTATTACAGTCAACCTCTAAATTTGTTAGATAATAGTACCACCCCTAATGGTGTAAAATTAAAATATGAGTATGATTTTTTTGGAAGAACCCAAAAGATTACTGAACAATTGCCTGATAATACTACTACTTATACACAGACATTATATGAATGGGAAGATGCAACGGCACAATTAAACAGCGGAACCAGTACAACTAATCCGACAAATTTAATATATAAAATTTCTACCACCAGTGGCAATAGCCAAGACGCTTTCAAATCAAGCCCTGATAGAGTGGCGTATTTTGATGTATTAGGCAGACTTCGCAAATCTACCGTCGCTGGTTATAATACAGGGGAGATTATCAGTACTGTATATACCTATAATAAGAGAGGAGATTTAGTGAGTACTAGTACACCGTTTCTATCTGCTATGAATGCAATAATTACAAATAGAAAATACGATGAAATAGGTAGGATTTCTTCTGTAACAAATGGAGAGTTTAATCACAGTTTTGCTTACTCTAACGTAACTAATCCTTTAAAAGGAGTAAAAACCACAAAAACAGAAACCTTGCCTACCACAGAAGGTGGAAATAGAACTTCTTATATCATTCACGACAATGCAGAGAGAGTAAAGGAATCTTCTGATCCTGGTGGCACTGTAAAATTTCAATATGATAGCTGGGGCAATGTAAGGGAAATCAAAGTCAATGATATGACGACATCTTCTGCTGTATATGATCTGTATGGAAGACAGTCCTCACTTACAGACCCCAATGCGGGAATTGTAAATTATGTGTATAATGCCTACAGTGAATTAGAATCTCAAACGGATGCACTTGGTAATACTACCAATTTTGTATATGATCTTCAAGGCAGAATTGATGCGAGAGTAGGAGCCGAGGGAACTACTGATTACCAGTATTACACTTCAGGAAATGGGAGAGGCCAATTGAAGAAAATAGTTAGTTTTGATCTTAATAAGCAGGAGTATTTTTATAATTCCAATCACCAACTAATACAAGAAAAGTGTACTTTAGGTACTCAAACCTATCTCAAAGATTATACTTATGATGCTAATCGTCGTGTTCTTAATACCACCTATCCCAGTGGCATTACTGTAAGGAATGAATACAAGTCTAATGGATATTTTGATAAAATTAGATTGGGTACAACCAATACATCCCCTTTATTGTTTTCCACTCAAAATGTAAATGCTTTTGGTTATTATAGTAAATATACAAATGGAAATTCACTCATCACAGAAACCACTTATGATAATTATGGATTACCTACAAAAATTAAATGTGGTACCGTACAGGAATTGAACCCAATCATTAGCAGGAAGACTGGAAATCTGCTATCCAGAGTTGATGTCTTAACTAATCAAACTGAATCATTTACTTATGATCAATTAGACCGTCTTACCACTTCCACCATCAATAATAATAACAAGAGTATTACCTACCATTCGCAAGGCAATAT
>Ga0209398_1000222_pt1 | contig 39310 bp, 31 predicted proteins | sample AshMeaBigSpring_FD_184125 | JGI IMG/M metagenome (GOLD analysis project Ga0209398, IMG submission 184125) | Groundwater microbial communities from Big Spring, Nevada to study Microbial Dark Matter (Phase II) - Ash Meadows Big Spring (SPAdes)... | ecosystem: Environmental > Aquatic > Deep...
AGATAGAAAAGGAACCGGTGCATTAAAAATTGATTTGTGTGATGCCAGATTTGGTTCGAGCGACTTACTACCTCTTTGGGTTGCAGATATGGATTTTCGCACTCCCGATTTTATTATGGAATCCATTCGCCAAAGAGCAAATCATGAAGTTCTTGGTTATACGATTAGAACACAAGAATACTTCGACTCGATAATTAGGTGGATGGATTATAGGTTTAATTGGACGGTAGAAAAACAATGGATTGGATTTGTACCAGGAATAGTACCTGGGATTGCATTCGCAATTAATGCGTTTTCGGACAAAGGTGATAATATTATCGTTCAACCACCTGTTTATCCCCCATTTATGAGTGTTCCATCCAATAATGGACGAGAAGTAAGATACAACCCTCTAAACTTAATTAATGGACAGTTTGAAATTGATTTTAATAATTTTGAAAACTGCATAGATAGTAAAACCAGAATTTTCATATTGTGTAATCCTCATAATCCCGGAGGTAAAGTATGGAAAACAACTGATTTAGAACGCATTGCAGAAATATGTAAAAGACATAATATTTTGGTTGTATCAGACGAGATACATGCAGACATGATACTGAGTGGTCATAAACATTGCCCCTTCCCTACTGTTTCTGATGATGCATATAATAATTGCATTACATTTATGGCTCCAAGCAAGACCTTTAATATGGCTGGTCTTGCCTCCTCTTCATATATCATTCCCAATCCTGAGATTAGAAAAATATTTTCGAAATACATAGAATCACTTGAAATTGGCAGTGGAAATATTTTTGCATTTACAGCAACAATAGCGGCTTATAATAATGGTGCTGAATGGCTTAATCAAATGCTTTCGTATGTAGAAGGCAATATACAATTTGTAGATGAATATCTTAAAAAAAATCTCCCAAAAATCCACGCAGTAATTCCTGAAGCATCATTCCTGATTTGGCTAGATTTTCGAGAACTGAATTTATCAAATGAAACTCTAAGATTAAAGCTAATTAGGGATGCTCATTTGGCATTTAATGATGGTGCTAGTTTTGGACCAGGAGGTGATGGTTTTCAGCGAATAAATATTGGCTGCTCCAGGCTAATTCTATCTAAAGCCATGGATAGGCTTTATAATACTTTCAAAAATATATAATCAAGTGAGATAGTTTATTCAATTCTATGAAAAACTATCTCACTTGCAATATAGCTCAGATGTGTTAGTTGCCATAAACAGCTTTTAAAGCCTGTTGAATATCCAGAAGTAGATCTTGTGGATCTTCCAATCCAACTGAAAAACGAATAAGAGTATCATCTATTGCCATTTCGTGGCGTTGAGCATCAGTAAATGTTCCGTAAATTGTAGACGCCGGATGTATTATTAGAGAACGGTTATCAAACAGATTTGTAGCTCTTTTTATAAACTTCAAATTATTCAGAAACTTAAAACATATTTCTTTTGATTCTAAACAAAAAGTAAGCATTGCACCCGGAAATTCTCCAAACTGAGCACTACTTAGCTCAAAAAAACGATTGTTTTTCAATCCAGTATAATTAACTGCTTTGATATTCACATAAGACTGCAATTCAGTTGCAATCTTAAGGCAACTGGAAGAAGACCTTGCATATCTGATCTCTAATGTTTCAAGCCCAAGAGATTGCATATAGGCTGCATGAGGCGACATATATGCTCCCAGATTCCGATGAATTTCTTTGCGAAGTTTTGCAGTAAAACTCATTTTACCAAATTGAGAAGTAATTGGTTCTAACTTTTTTGAGTTTTTCCAGTCAAATGTTCCATAGTCAATTATTAAGCCACCTAAGCCAGTTCCGCCTCCAGACAAATATTTTGTACTGGATACTAATTCAATATCAATACCAAATTCCTTAGCATCAAAACAAACAAATGGAATAACGGTTGTGTCTGCTACCAGAGGTACTTTTTTCAATTTTGTAATTGAAGAAATAGCGGCTAAATCGGCCACTTCCAGATGTGGGTTTGTAAGTATTTCTAGAAATACTGCGCAAGTATTCTCATCAATTGAGGCTTCTACCTCTTTCGGATTTGTGAAGTCGCAAAATCTTATTTCGACACCAAAAGAGGATAATGTAGATTTAAAAAAAGAATATGTATTTCCAAACAAATGAGGAGAAGAGACAATATTTGCGCCACAATAAGCCAATTCAATAAACGTATTTGAAATTGCAGCCATACCAGAATTCAAAGCTGTAACGCTCAGAGCTTTAGTAATATTGCATATCCGCTGTTCGAAATTAGCAACTGTCGGATTTGTAATTCTCGAATAGGTATGATCTGAGGAAAGCCCTAAAAATGCATCCGACATTTGTTCTGCTGTATCAAATTCAAAAGCAACATTTTCATAGACTGGAACTTGTAGTGCATTAAATGCATCTTTTTTTGCATATTGAGTATGAATAACTCTTGTAGTAAATCCCTTATTATCGATATTTTTTAAAACCATCTGTAATATTATTGTATTTCAATTCAGAACTAATTATTATTTTATTGTAACCAATGTGGCCCCAAACCCGTATTCTTTAAAAGATGCATCCTGAAATTGATATGCTTTAAACTTAAATCGAAGCTCATCAACAATTGCTTTACGCAGAACCCCCTCCCCTTTTCCGTGGATAAACACAATCTTCTTCCCCTTTTCATTTTTATATTGAGTAAGAATAGATCTGAATTTTTCGAGCTGAAGCTGAATAATATCGGTATTTGTAAGTCCGGTTGTATCATCCAATAATTCAGAAATATGTAAATCAACTTCCAAAATTGAACCGTGAACTCTCTTCTCTATCGGCTGTATGCGAGGACGCTCGGTCTGTTTTTTCTCCAGCATTGCCCTCTCCAATTCGAGAGATGACACCTCTATCTGTCTTGCTGCTTTATCATTTTTTACGATAGGTAACATTATCGCATCATCTTCAAAATAATCATTTTCGCAAAAACTATGAAATTTATAAAACTTCACGGTATCAATTTTATGTTCAACAGAAACAGGAGATTTTAATCGAAAAACCTTATTCTGTTTGAATGCAATAAACTGAACTGCGATTCTTTCTAAATCATTTAATTGTTCTTTGCCAAACTCCTCAACAAAAAGCTTTTGGTTAGGTTCTACAATTCCAGAATAACGCAATTTCCAAAAATCAGCCTGCTTGCTCAGGTACGAAAATTGAAGAAAGTAATTACTATCATTAACAATAAATGTTTCAAATCTACTATTTGATAGACTTTTAGGCTCCATAGGAAGAAAGGCTAAATAGATATTTAATACATCCCCTTCTCTGGTTTCAACTATCCTTGAACCCGAGGAGGCCTCTACCCCACTTTTCTGAATCTGGATAACGGGTTCAACAGTTTTGTTATCTTTAGTTTTTGAAGTACTTGCCACGGAATCAATAAGTACACACTCCCTTATGAGAACAGGCGTGTCAAATCCATCCTCCTCTTCTACTTCTACGGTTTCCTTATTAATAAAACGCTTTACAACTCCTCCACCGGTTGAGTTTAAGAAACGTACTTTATCTCCAATTTTCAAAGCCATTATTTTACTAGTATTAATGAATTACAAAGATGAGCATTCTTGTCGGTAAAATCAACTATTTAACTTAATAAAACAACAAATGAGTCTTCGATTGGAATATTAATGCTATTTTTGTGTGAATCATAAGCTGGGTTATTACCCCATATATACATTTTTAGCTATCAAAATCTCATTAATTATTCCCGAAAAAAAATGGATTTTAAAATCATATCAGAATATCAGCCAACCGGAGATCAGCCGGAAGCAATTCGATTATTATCAAAAGGAATTATTGAAGGAATTGATTATCAAACCTTGCTAGGCGTAACAGGATCAGGTAAAACTTTTACAGTCGCAAATATAATTGAACAAGTTCAAAAACCGACGCTTGTACTGAGTCATAATAAAACACTAGCAGCTCAGTTGTATGGTGAATTTAAGAATTTCTTTCCAAATAATGCCGTAGAATACTTTGTTTCTTATTACGATTATTATCAGCCAGAAGCTTATCTTCCGGGCTCAGATACCTATATTGAAAAAGATCTGGCAATAAACGAGGAACTTGAAAAATTGCGACTTTCAGCCACTTCCGCATTGCTTTCCGGACGAAAAGACGTTCTTGTTGTCTCTTCTGTATCGTGCTTATTTGGCATAGGAAATCCGGAAGACTTTCATAATAATGTAATCAAAATCATAATCGGGCAAAAAATTACTCGTAATGCATTTTTAAGAAATCTGGTTGACAGTCTCTACTCACGAAATGAAATATCTTTGAGTCACGGAAATTTCAGAGTAAAAGGAGACACAATAGATATTTATTTAGCTTATTGTGATTTAATTTTGCGCGTAATTTTTTGGGGAGATGAAATTGAAGTTATAGAGACAGTTGACCCTCTTAGTGGAGTAAAATTGTCTTCATTAGACAATTACAACATATATCCGGCAAATCTTTTTGTAACAACAAAAGAAAGACTAAACAGAGCTATCGCTGAGATTGAGCTTGATTTAGGCAAACAGGTCGATTTTTTTCAAACGATTGGAAAAGCATACGAAGCAAAACGTATATATGAACGTGTGACATACGATTTGGAAATGATTCGAGAAGTTGGCCATTGCTCTGGTATCGAAAATTACTCCCGGTATTTTGATGGTAGAGATCCGGGTAGCCGGCCATTCTGCCTGATTGATTATTTCCCGAAAGATTTCCTGGTCATTATTGATGAGAGCCATGTAACAATACCCCAAATAAGAGGTATGTATGGAGGTGATCATTCACGAAAAGAGAATCTTGTAGAATATGGATTTCGGTTACCTGCAGCCATAGACAACAGGCCTCTCCGATTTGAGGAGTTTGAAGAACTGGCAAAACAGGTCATTTATGTTAGTGCAACACCAGCTGATTATGAATTAATAAAGTCTGAAGGAGTAGTCGTTGAGCAGGTAATACGACCAACCGGATTATTGGATCCGGTTATTGAAGTTAGGCCGAGTCTTAATCAGATTGATGATTTGATGGAAGAGATTCAGAAACGTGTTAAGTTAGATGAAAGAATACTAATAACGACGCTGACAAAACGTATGGCTGAAGAGCTTAACAGCTATTTGGGTCGCTTGGGGTTCCGCTGCAACTATATACACTCTGATGTAGAAACACTAGACCGTATTCGTATCATGGAAGATCTTCGAAATGGGCTTTTCGATGTTTTAATTGGCGTGAATCTCTTAAGGGAAGGCCTGGATTTACCAGAAGTTTCTTTAGTAGCAATTCTTGATGCAGACAAAGAAGGCTTTCTAAGATCTCACAGATCGTTGACACAAACGGCAGGGAGAGCTGCCAGAAATCTAAATGGGAAAGTAATTATGTATGCTGATAAAGTAACGGAAAGCATGCGAAAAACGATTGAAGAAACAAACAGACGAAGAGAAAAACAGTTAGCTTACAACGAAGCAAATGGTATTATCCCACAAGCTATCAAGAAATCGGTTAATTCAATGCTGGGAGAAGATGTCGCCCGTAAGACGCACGCATATTTTGAAAAAGAGACTACCTCTGTTGCTGCAGATCCTGTTATTCAATATATGTCTAAATCAGAATTGGTAAAAACGATAGAACGTACCCGAAAACTGATGCAGGAAGCTGCTAAAAAGCTGGAATTTCTTGAAGCAGCACAATATCGGGATGAATTGGTAAAACTAGAAGAATTATTACCCACAAAGCAAGTATAAATAATATGCAGAAAAAGAGAAACAATCTGTATTTATTTCAATAAAGATAATTTCTGATAATTCGGAAAATTTCACAGTATTAGAGATAAAACCAATAAACCTTTGCCTCTAATTATGGTCAAAGCACTGTGAACATTGATTGTTACCTGAAATATACTCATTAACACAAAATTGTAATGCGAAAAACACTAACCCTAATCTCTCTTCTTATTTTTGTACAATTTGGATTTGCGCAAAATATACCTTCAAAAAAATATATTCTTGTAGGAAAAGTTATCGACGTAAAGACAAAACAAGCCATGATTGGAACAACAGTTAGAATCATGAAGTCTGGCAAAGACAGCTCCTTTATTAATGGTAGTGTTACTGACAAAAACGGATTATTCAACATTCGGAACATCCCAACCGGAGAATACGTAATTCGGTACACTTTTTTGGGATTTAAAACAGTAAATCAAAAAGTAAGCATTACAACACAATCTCCGGTTCAGTTTTATCTTGGAGAGATATCTATGTCTGAAAATGAACACATGCTTGGTGAAGTGAGTGTGGTGGGACAGGTAACAGAGATGGTTGTAAAAGAGGATACCATTGAGTACAATCCGGCTGCATTCAAACTACAACAGGGATCTGCAGTAGAAGAAATGTTGAAACGTATGTCGGGAGTTGAAATTGATGCAGATGGCAAAATTACTATAGCTGGCAAGGAGGTAAAAAAAGTATATGTGAATGGGAAACAGATGTTTGGAAAAGACCCCACCATTGCAACAAAAAATATTCCTGTGGATATAATTGAGCGTTTGCAGGTAATAGATAGCAAATCTGAATTGGCAAAACTAACAGGCATTGACGATGGAGAAGAAGAAACAATTATCAATCTGACCGTTAAAAAGGGAATGAATAAGGGTTGGATGATGAATGCAAAAGGTGGATTAGGCAGAGAAGTTCAAAAGATTTCGGACGGAGAAAACCGGTATGAAGGAAATGCAATGATTAACCGCTTTTTTGAGGATACACAGTTAAGTGTAATTGCCAATTCAAATAACATAAATGTGAAACCATCTCAGGACTGGGGGAGTAATAATGGAGCACAAATGGGTATGCGAGGAGGCAGGAGCGGAAGTGCAGGCAATGGAGTTACTGCATCCAATCTGTACGGAACAAATTTTGCAACAGCTATAAGCAATTATTTTAAAATGGGAGGAAATATAGTTTATAATAAGTTTAATACTGATGCAAAAAGAAACAGCGTTCAGAGCCCTGTTCTGGATAACGTTCCTTACAATAGTAGCAAAAGCAATAGTTATAATAAAAGCGATAATCTGACATCCGATTTTAAATTTGAGTTACAAGCAGATTCATTTATGACTATCATTTTTCAGCCCAACTTCTCATACAATAGTTCGTACAGCACATCTGAAAGTCAAACCAATACATTCAGAGGCTTCAACAAAGACTCTGTAAACCGAAGTAGCAGTAACTCCTGGAACAAATCGAATGGGCTGGAATTTGGAGGAAGACTCGATTTTTCATATCAACTAAATAGAAAAGGCAGACGACTCAGTTTCAGTGTGGAAGCAGGAAAAAATAATACGGATGGAGATGGAGACAATAACTCTCTCAGCTACTATTATAGTTCAAAAACAGAGAAAATGATTAGTCAGGATATTGAAAACCTCTCTGGTTCGCGTAGTTTCCGCTTCTATGCAGCATACGTTGAACCTATCGGAAAAAATAATTTTCTACAACTCTCCTACTCTTACAGGCCACGATATACTACGTCCGACAAATATTCATATGATACTAAAGATCCAAATAATATTGTATTGGATACAACCTATAGTAAAAGCCTAGAAAACACATTTATAAATCAACAAATTGGCTTTAGCTTCAGGGCTATGCGTGATAAATACCAATATACAATAGGCGCAGATGTGCAACCCTCTTATACATCCAGCAAACGTTTTACCGGTTTAGACAGAAGTTTGAAGCGTTCACAGGACTTGTCTGTAATCAACATTTCACCCAATCTGAATTACACCCTTCGTTATACCAAAGAGAGAAGTTTACGTATCGACTATCGGGGAAGAACCGGACAACCTTCGGTAACACAAATGGACCCAACGCCTGACATTACTAATCCTCTTAGAATAAGGGTAGGTAATCCGGATTTGTTACCCTCTTACAGCAACAATCTTACATTTCGGTTTATGAATCAGGATAGAATGAGATCCAGGAGTCTGGTAGCATCGGTTCAGGGAAGTTATGTATTTAATGAAATAATTACCAGATCGAGCTACGATTCATCCGGTGTAGAGACATCAAGTTACATCAATGAAAGTGGAAACTGGAATGTAAACGGGATGTTTATGTTTAATACACCTATCGGAAAAACAAAATTTCAGATAAATACCAACTCAAATATCACATACAACAGTCGAATTGGTTATACCAATGTGAATAAAGAGAGTATGCGAAATGTATCGAATCAGTTATCTGTCAGAGAAAATCTTGGTGTGAGTTTTCGGAATAACTTTCTTTACACACAAGCCCGTGGTAATTTTAGTTATTCGACCACTAAAAACACATTGGCCACACAAAAAGCTCAGGAGAATATGAACTACGGAGCAACATTTATTGCACAGATTACATTTCCATACAGCATAATATTGGCCAGTGATATCCGCTATACTGCCAGCAAGGGTCTTTCGACAGGATATAACAAAGAAGAGACCATGTGGAATGCTGAATTGAGCAAGCTCTTGTTCAAGAAAAGACAAGGCACACTTAGTATTCGGGTAAACGACATCCTGCAACAACAGATAAGCATTTCGAGAAATATAACCAATAATTACATTCAGGATGTAGAATACAATACCCTTACATCATACTTCATGGCTTCATTTGCCTACCGTTTCAACAGTATGGGCGGTGGTGTACGACGCATGAGAATGGGTAATGGAGACTACAATCCTGATGGAGGTGGTCGTCGTTTTGAAGGTGGTGGCTACAATGGTGGTGGTGGAAACTTCAACGGCGGTGGTGGAAATGGTTATTAAAAAACAAACATTTCCGAAGCTACTGTTCTCTTCAAGACAGTCAGATTCAGGTCTCGACCTAATTTTATATTCTGTTCATTAAGAAAAATCTCAACCGTTTTATAAGCCAGTTCGGGGTGATTATTATCCTGACTCAAATGACAAAGAAAAACATATTGTAGTCGGTCTGAATATGAATTAGCCAAATACCGGGCTGTATCCCGATTGCTCATGTGGCCGTTGTTACTCGCAACTCTCTGTTTGAGAAAAGAGGAATAACGGCCATTTTTAAGCATTTCTTCGTCATAATTTGCCTCAATAACCAGGTAATCTGCTTGCGACAAATATCCAGCTACATCTTCCGGAATGTGCCCTAAATCAGTTGCAAAAACAAATTTTTTATCATTGTATTCGATGCAATAACCCACGTTATCTGTACCATCGTGGGGTACCTGAAATGCGGTAACCAGAAAATCACCAATCCTGACGGACTGATCTTTGAAGAGTATCTTTCTGGAATTATAAATTTTTTCGGTCATTGCGTAGTTTTTATTCATTCCGATATGAATCTCTTCAGTCGTGTAAACCGGAATAAAGTTTTTTTCGCCCAATACTCCTGCCGATTTTATATGATCGGCGTGATCGTGAGTTATAAGTAGAGCAATAATTTTTTCAAAAGCAATGCCATTTTCCTTTAATACTTTCTTTATAGATCTGACACCAATTCCGGCATCAATTAAAATTCCGTGTTGATCATTTCCTAAATAATAACAGTTCCCGCTGCTTCCGCTTGCAAGGCTTATAAATTGTAATTTCATATTTTCAAAGGAAGTAAAGCAACCCAAACCATACTGTTAGGGTCAAATTTGTAATTATTTCTTTTTGTGAAAACGAATCAGCTTAATACTATCTACAAGCATTGTGCCTTGCTGATTCTGATAGAATCCGGCTACAATCTTGTCTATCCGCGTAACAGAATCTGTCACATAAGCCAATTGAACAGGTCCCGATTCACGAATACAATGAGACACAGTATAACTTGAATCATTTGTATAAATAAAAGTTAAAACCATCTTTGGCATTTGTTTGCCAGACAATTTGAAAGACTTTATGTTAGCATGAAATCGAACTGTATCTCCCGGAAAATAGTTTTCATCAAATCTTATTTCTGAAAAGAATGTTCTGAAGGCAGAAACATCAGTAAACAGAGCTGTTTTATTTTGGCACCAAACATCTACACTGTCACCTGCAGGTGAAAGGCCAGCTCTCTTCTGATTTCCAGCCTCAAGTTCTCTTTTCGATTGTTCTTTTTTAAGCCGGATAATCACTCTATCATATATTTTTGAATACAAACTGAGATTTCCCATATACCAATGCAGGGATGAATCGTACTCCTGACGAGAAACATCATACTTCTTCAAGACCGATATAAGATAATAAGTTCTGGCTTTATCACCATAACGGGCTCCCAATTCAGATTCTGATATTGCATCACCGACGTAGGAATCATACAAAATATCCTCCATTTTACCGGGAGCAATTATGCCTTCCGGCACTTTCTGACAAGCAGCAAAAAGTGTTAGAAACAACATAAATCCTCCAAATAAAAAAGCAGCTTTACGCATCCTTCTTCTCATTTTTACCGCCGGTTTCAGCACTCAGTTGTTTTCTCTGAAATAAAATCAAGACAGCGACACCGATAGAAATTGCAGAGTCAGCTAAATTAAAAATTGGCCTAAAAAAGACAAAATCCTGTCCACCCCAAACTGGAAACCAGGAAGGAAGAGTAGTCTGAATAATTGGGAAATAAAACATATCAACAACCTTGCCATAGAATAAAGGTGCGTATCCGCCATACTGAGGAAGAAACGATGCAACCTGACCATAACTATGGTCAAATATTAGACCGTAAAATACAGAGTCGAGAATATTCCCTACAGCGCCGGAAAAAATAAGAGCTATACATGCCACATATCCGAACTTCACCTCTCTTTTTACCAGATTATAAAGATAATATCCGATAAATCCAACTGCAACTATCCTAAAAAGAGTCAGGAATAGTTTACTGAATAACTCCATACCGAAAGCCATTCCATTGTTTTCTGTGAAATAGATGTAAAACCAGGAAGTTACCTCTATTGACTCATGCATGTGCATGTGTGTTTTAATCCAGATTTTCAATAACTGGTCTGACAGAAGGACTCCAGAGATGATTAAGAGGGACAATTGTCCGCGAGTGATTGACATAAATTTTCACTGTTTATATTCAAAAAAACAATTCGACAATTGAGCTAAATACAGCTCTCATTGTCGAATTATTTTATACAAGTCGTTGTTATTCAGTATTATTTCTGACTATTCTTAGCATCTATACTTAAAGTAGCATGAGGGACAGCGCGCAATCTTTCTTTGGGAATAAGAAGACCCGTTTCCCGACAGATTCCATACGTTTTGTTTTCGATACGTACCAAAGCAGCCTGAAGGTGCTGAATAAATTTCATCTGACGTTGAGCCAAACGACCGGCCTCTTCCTTAGATAGAGTTGCAGCTCCCTCTTCCAACACTTTGAATGTAGGAGATGTATCACTAATATCATTTCCATCGGAGTTAGTAATAGATGATTTAAGCAAATCATAATCGCGTTGTGCTTTGTCGAGTTTATCTAAAATCAACTCTTTAAACTCCAATAATTCATCATCCGAATATCTGGTTTTTTCTGACATATTTCTTGTATTTAAGGTTTTATAATTTAATAATTAACACAATTATCTGAATTAATCTCTACTTTGCGAAGATAATTATTTATTTAAGATTAAACAAATATATCGACTGAATGTTTCAGGCTTTTGTAACCGAAATTTGCAAATCAAACTCATCAAAATTAAGCACAGATGCATTCTGAACAACATCAACCAACACAATTTCTGTAGCCAACACCTGATTAGCTATATAATCATTGTATTCAGAGATCGCATCATTTATTTCGGCGTGTTTACTAAGTGAAACTACAATCTTGTCTGTAATTTCAAAACCGCTCGATTTTCGTATATTCTGAATGCGATTCACCATTTCCCTGGCTATGCCCTCTTTGCGTAACTCATCTGAGATAGTGATATCCAGTGCTACCGTCAGTTTGCCCTCATTAGCCACCAGCCAACCCGGAATATCTTCTGAAATGATTTCGACGTCCTCTACAATGATTTCGGCAGATTGACCATCTACGAATAAAGAATATGTTCCGTCTTTTTCAAACTGATTAATCGACTCCTGATCCATCTGCGAGATAACAGCAGCTAGTTGCTTCATTATTTTTCCGTATTTCGGTCCCAGCTTTTTAAAATCAGGTTTTATCCGCTTTATCAAAATGCCCGATGTATTCTCTACAAAGTTGAGTTCTTTAACATTCACCTCGGTAAGGATGAGCGATTTAACACACTCAATATTCTGACGCGTTTTATCATCCGGTACAGGCATCATAATAGCCTGAAGCGGTTGACGCACCTTAATATTCACTTTTTTACGCAATGCCAATACCATCGAAGAGATATCCTGAGCTAGTTGCATTTGCTCTTCGAGCGGAGTATTGACCAATGTTGAATCAGAGACCGGGAAATCTGCCAAGTGAACAGAGCCAGCCAAATCGCCGGTTAAATCACAGAAAAGCTGATCAGCATAAAACGGAGCAATAGGCGCCATTAATTTTGCAATGGTCAGCAAACAAGTGTGAAGTGTTTGGCAAGCCGCCAGTTTATCGTCATTAAGTTCCCCACCCCAGAAGCGTTTACGATTGAGGCGAACGTACCAGTTACTCAGATTATCATTCACAAAATCGGCAATTGCACGACCCGCTTTCGTAGGCTCATACTGTTCGTAATAGTCATCCACATTTTGTGTGAGCGTATTCAGCAGAGAAATAATCCATCTGTCGATTTCGGGACGTTCTGAAACCGGAATCAAAGGCTCATTACCGGTAAAACCATCCACATTTGCATACAATGCAAAGAATGAATATGTATTGTAGAGCGTACCAAAGAATTTTCGACGAACCTCTTCGATGCCATCAAGGTCGAATTTCAGATTATCCCAGGGAGAAGCATTGGTAATCATATACCAACGCAAAGGGTCGGAACCATATTTTTCAATTGTAATAAACGGATCAACTGCGTTGCCCAGACGTTTCGACATCTTGTTGCCGTTTTTGTCGAGTACCAAGCCATTCGAAATCACGTTTTTAAACGCTTTCGAGTCGAAACACATCGTTCCCAGTGCATGTAGCGTAAAAAACCAACCACGAGTTTGGTCAACGCCTTCGGCAATAAAGTCGGCCGGATAAATTTCTCCCGATTCAAACGCCTCTTTATTTTCGAAAGGATAATGAATCTGTGCATATGGCATAGCGCCTGAGTCGAACCAGACATCAATCAGATCCAGCTCGCGTTTCATTGGTTTTCCATTGTCGGACAATAGAATAATGCCATCAACATAGGGACGATGCAGATCAATTTTATCGTAATTATCGGGAGTGTAGAGTCCGGGAACGAACTCCTTGTATGGATTTTCGGTCATCAGACCAGCCTTTACAGATTTTTCGATTTCTTCGAATAATTCAGCCACCGAACCGATACATTTCACCTCATCTCCATCTTCGGTACACCAGATTGGCAGAGGCGTACCCCAATATCTACTGCGAGACAGGTTCCAGTCCTGCAGATTTTCGAGCCACTTACCAAATCGGCCTGAACCGGTAGATTGTGGTTTCCAGTTGATGGTATTGTTTAATTCAATCAATCTTTCGCGGCAGGCAGTTGTACGAATAAACCAGCTATCGAGCGGATAATAGAGAATAGGCTTATCTGTACGCCAGCAATGCGGATAATTGTGCGTATGCTTTTCTATTTTGAAGGCCTTATTTTCCTGTTTGAGCATTACGCAAATATCAATATCGAGCGTTGCATCCTCTTCTGAGAGTGAGGCATCGTAGGCATTTTTCACAAAACGACCGGCATATTCGGTGTACAAATCTACATTCACATTGTGCTGTACAAACTCGGAATCCAAATCTTCTATAAGATAGAATTTTCCACTCATATCCACCATCGGACGATTATTACCCTCTTTATCGAGTAACATCATGGGAGGAATTCCGTGAGCTTTGGCCACCCGGTCATCATCTGCACCAAAAGTAGGCGCTATATGAACAATACCCGTTCCATCTTCGGTTGTAACAAATTCACCACCGATTACACGGAAAGCATCTTTGCCCGGATTCATCCAGGGAATCAACTGTTCGTAACCCAAACCCTCCAGATCAAAACCTTTGTATTCCATCACCATTCGGTAAGGAATCAGTTTATCTCCTGTTTTGTAGTCGGTCAACTGCAATTCGGCAGCCTTGGGATTAAACAGATTGGTAACCAGATTTTTTGCCAGAATAACAGTAATTGGTACACCTGAATATGGATTGAAAGATTGCACAGCCACATAATCGATGTTTGGACCGACGCAAAGAGCGGTATTCGAAGGCAACGTCCACGGCGTGGTGGTCCAGGCCAGAAAATAGACCTCACCATGCTTTTCGTTTAGTTTCAGTTTTTCAACATCCGAAGCATTTACCTTAAACTGAGCCACACATGTGGTATCCTTTACATCGCGATAGCAACCCGGTTGATTGAGCTCGTGCGTACTCAGCCCTGTACCTGCGGCCGGCGAATAAGGTTGAATGGTATATCCTTTGTATAAAAAATCTTTGTTGTAAAGCTGTTTGAGCAGGTACCAAAGTGTTTCAATATAACGGTTATCGTAAGTGATATACGGATCATTCATATCGACCCAATAACCCATTTTGTGAGTTAAATCCTCCCACTCTTTGGTGTATTTCATCACATCTTTGCGACAAGCAGCGTTGTACTCTGCCACGGTAATTTTTTTTCCGATATCCTCTTTGGTTATACCCAAAGCCTTTTCAACGCCCAATTCTACCGGCAGACCGTGCGTATCCCATCCGGCTTTTCGTTTTACGTGAAAGCCTTTCATGGTTTTGTATCGGCAGAAAATATCCTTAATAGAACGAGCCATTACGTGGTGAATGCCCGGCATACCATTTGCCGAAGGCGGCCCTTCGTAAAAAACGAATGACGGTTTGCCTTCGCTTTTTTTCAGACTCTGATGAAACAGATCCTTTTCGTCCCATTTTTTGAGGACGTCCTTGTTGATTTCAGACAGATTGAGCTGATTGTATTCTGCAAATTTTCTCATAATTGACTAGCTATTTTGAATACGCCGAAGCGTTTTTTCTATTTAATCCGAATACTTCCTGAATAAGAGAGTGCGAAATTAATCATTTTTTGTAAAAGAGAAAAATGAAACAGAGAATATACGCAGAAAAACGCCTGGGGAATAGCGGAAAAATGCGAAACAGAAAAAAGGCTGCCCCGGAATAAACCGGAACAGCCTCTAAGTAATAATAATTTAGGAATAAATCCGAAATCTTATTTCAATATAACTTTTGTAGCTTTGCCATTAACAACCACTACATAAAGACCTGATTTGAGATCAGAAAGGTTAGCTGAACCTGCAGCTACTTGAGCAGAGCTCACCTGAGCAACCAATGCACCAGCAGCATCCAATACTGAGGCAGCACCAGCTACACCTGAGAAGAAGATGTTTTTGCCAATTGCATATACACCTGATTTACCTGCTACAGGAGCAGAAATCGCTGTACTCAAATCCGGTACGTCTGCACCAATTACAAATTTTGTAGCTGTGGTACGAGAGTCTCCGTCGAAGTCATCTGCAACATAATCAGTTGCGGTAGCTGCACCAACAGCGATAGATGTTTTCAGAATGTGCAGGTTGGGCACTGTAGCCAAAGAATCGACAAAAGAAGCAGGACCTGCAATACTGGCTGCATCTTGAGATGTAGTTGTTTTCCAATCACCTAAAGTTGCAAAAGAGCTAGTTGGTGCACCTGCCGATGTAGCAATAATAGCACCGAGTTTGGCAGAAGCATCTGTAGAAATATAATATAAGTTGCTATCACATTTCATAAACGGAGTGGTGCCATAATCATTAGCACTTGTCAATAATATTGCAGCATTTACACCAGTAGTACCACCAGTTCTTGTATTTTCCAGAATATTATTCACGTAATTTCCAAAAGCACCAATTTTTGAAACCTTACGATAAATACATGCAGAGTTACCAATGGCAGCAGCAGCATCCTTTGCAGCACCACCAATAAAGATCGTATTGTTATAGAAATTAACTTTAGAATTGGCAGCAGTCATTGTACTACCGTGATCTTGTGGATAATAACCAAAGAAAGAACCATTACATTCTACATCAGTACCCAAACGAACCATATTGTTTCTTACCACGATTGGTTTGATTGCTAAAGCAGTTCCATTGTATGTCTGTAATCCATACGCAATAGCAGTATTTGTACTATTTAACGCCTTAATATTATACACCAGATTTTTTTCCATGATTGAACCTGTACCTTCCGTAAGTGTAGACGCACATGAAATAGCTGTTATCTGATTTCCGGAACTTGTTGCAGAAATATCTCCGGCAGTGATATTATATACTTTGTTTCTGGAAATTGTAGCATTTACAACAGATCCATTCACGGCATTTATACCACGAACTGCTTGCTTATTTGCAGATGCTGTAGTGGCTGCTATACTGGATAAAGTGTGAACAGTATTATCAGACATTGTAGAATAATGTGCATTAGAAGTAATACCAATTGTATTCCAGTAGGTATTACCAGCAGGAGCAGCATTAGTAAGTAATGCAAGGTTATTTACGTTATTATTTACAATATTTACGTACGATCTGTTTGCGATATTAGACACTGTATACGAGTTGTCAACAGCAATACCAGCAAGCATTCCATAACCAACACCTACATTATCACCTGTCGAAAATGTATTCAAAGTAATGTTAGCAACATTATTTCCTGAAACAGAAGTTTCAGCTCCATTGGCACCACCCACTGTAAGAATACCTACAAAACGTGGAGTAGAAGTGGAAGTAATTGAGGTAGAAGTTACAGCATCTGAATATCCAACTTTATTACCACTAATTGTATTCGATTCGCCACCCACATACATACCATAGTAAACATTACCAACAGTAGGATTCATTGCTGAAGTCCAGTAAATTTGGTTGTTATTAACTTTTGTAGTTGTAGATAACGAGTTAGTATAAATACCATAAATTGAATTTGCAACCGCTGTATTAAAGTCGAAAATATTACAGTTTGAAATGGTATTGTTATCATTAGAAGCAGTCATTACTGTACCTGCAATGTCCACACCAATAGCGGCAGTCATTGTTCCATTGATATCACAATTAGTTATTGTATTATTATCGCATCCGGTTAATCCATTTAACGAATTTCCAATCAGGATATTACCGGCACCATAGTTACAAGCAGTGGCCAAACCATTTACAGTACAATTTGCAATGGTGTTGTTTGAAGCATCATTCGCCATTTGGATTGTATTGCTATTGTTATTTGCATTATCAAAAGTCAAATTTGCTTTGCTTCCACCGTCAATAGTTACATATTTCGCACCATCCAAACGAATAGTAGATGTAGGAGTAAGCGTTAAAGCTGCTCCTGTAGCAAACGTACCACCCACCTCTTTAACAAACAAATCATTACCAACAATGGCAGAAATATACTGCCCTGCAACAACACCTGTACCAGTTACACTCATACCAACTTTTGCGGTTGAGGCATCGGCAACCGGAATATTAAATGCAGTAGGAACCACCTGAACAGCACCACCAGCAGGATCAGCAAAATAAAGAGTAGCACCCGATTTGCCCAAACCAATATTTTTGGATAAAGTAATCTTTTTTTTGTGTTGCATCCGTGAGGGCTGTTATGGTTGTTCCGTAAGGAATCCCATTTCCACCAACCAACATACCCACAGTAAGATTTCCATATACGGCAACATCTGATACTGTTGCAATATTCGTATTGGCAGCTATTGTAGAGGCCGATTTATAGATAGTACTGGTTGATTGTGTAGCAATCCAGGTAGTACCCAACTTTGAATTTGCATCTGAAGTTAGCACCCCACTTAATGTTACCACTCCGTTTGTAACATCCGATACTGTTTGTTCAGCAGCAAAACCAAGACCAAAAATTTTGTAACCAGCAGCCAATGTTCCGATATTCCCTATAAACTTATTACAACCCGTAGATGCGGCAGCTGAAGTTGCAGCACTAGCTGAGGAAAAAGCCGGAGCAGAAATTGTTTTAGTAACCCCGGTAGCCGGTTTAATAGTAATCGTATTCGTTGCGCTAGAACCCGATTTTGCACCTAAAATGATAGGATAAGTTTCCGTAGTGGGATCGTATCCACTTTGGAGTTCAATAACATACTTGCCGGTGAAGGCAGAAGGAATACCATCGTAAGCAGACTGGATAGTCTGTCCTGCGCCCACTGGCACTACTGTTTCTTGCGGAATAGAGATAGCAGAAGCCATTCCGGTCGAAAAAAGAGACATCAACCCCAAGCCAAGCATCCGGCTGGGTTTGACAAAGTTGTCAAATGCTTTCATTTGTTAATAAATTAAGTTAATAAAAAGATTAAAACAAGAAGTGTTGCACTTCCACATGCAAATAAACAAAAAAAACAGCAATAAGATGTTTGATTTAAGCTCTTATTTGATAGAAAAATGTTCATTTCCCTATTTATTCGTCCACTTTGAAAGAAAAACCAAAGAATAAAGCAAAAGACAACTTAAAATGCCACTTTCAATCCTAATTTCACATTGGTCCGTGGCAGAGGATAACCAAAGTTATTTTCATATCCGGTATCTAATAAATTATTTCCGTTTACAAAGAACTCAATTTCGGGAAACGGAATATAAGCAGCACGGGCGTTTAAAAGTGTGTAGGATGTGGTCGTTGTATTTGCATCTGTTTGCAAATAAAGCTTTTCGATGCGTTGAGCAGAAATACGGAAAGAGAATTTCGGAACCGGCTGAAAACTCATTGCGGCAAAGAACTGATGTTTGGGTGCCGCCAAAACCGGAGTTTCCATATCGAGGAAACTGTAATTAGCAGTCAGAGAGAGTTTTTTACATATCGTATAATCGACAGTCGCCTCCACACCCCTTTGGTGAAAAGTACCGGCATTCACCAACGGAGAACTCCTGACTGAAGGATTGGATTGCACAATTATATTCTCACCATCGGCATTAAAAAGAGTAATTTCGGTAGATATTTTCCCGTAATGCCATTTTTGCAACCACGACAATTCGTAGTTTACCATTCTCTCCGGTTTCAGGTTTGGATTGCGGGGAGGAAAGAGGAATAGCTCTTTGATGGTGGGGCTGCGAAAACCTTTGGCCACTGAAGCCTTGAAAACTGTGTAGGTAAACGGACGAAAAGCGAGACCCGCCTGAGGAATCCACTCACCGCCGTATATGCTACTGTTTTCGTATCGTACACCAGTATTGAATGTTAGTAAATTATTAAACAGCGTTTGTTGAAAAGAGAGATAGCCGGCAGACTCAAAAACAGTCGTATCCAGCGGAAAATTCATTAATTTCTGAAGAAATGAAACAAGCAGCGTATTTCTGGCTTTTCCGCCATAATACTTGAAATCGCCACCCAAAGTGACCTGATTACCGGTAAAAAAGCTATACGACTGAAAAAGGTTCGCCCCCGTCAGTTGGTCGGTAGAGTGATACCCGTCGAATATATCGTGATCGCCGAAATTGTTGAACAACTTGATTGCCCCCGATGTTTTGTTGAATCTGTTTTCGATCATCAGCGAGGCAGAACCCCGCAGTACATCTACCCAGTTATCTGTGAGCGGAGAAGTAATAGTACCGGGGTCGAAAGCCTTGTAGGCATTCAGTCCGAAATCTCCCGAGAGCGTGAAATGCGGAGAGACGCGGTAACGAGCCTTGATATATCCCCCCGTATTTTCGTAGTGAGAATTGGGGCGATGTCCGTCGGTATGCTCTGCCATGGAAGAGGCAAACAAATCCCATTTATCCGCTTTATACATGGCATGAGCCGCATATTGATAGGTTTCGTAGCTACCATACGAACCTTCTGCACCGGCATGAAATCCGTTTTGCTGATTGTTTCGGGTTATTATATTGACAGCACCACCCATGGCATTCGAGCCATAAAGCATAGAGGCGGGCCCCCGAATGACCTCTACCCTTTCGACATTGGCCGAAACCAGCGCATCCGGCAAATGATGCCCCATCAGCCCCATGTATTGCGGATGGCCGTCGATAAGAAAAAGCACCTGTGTATTTATGAGGTTGCCTCCCGAGTATGCACTTCCGATACCCCGGATGGTAATTGCCCCGGCTGAGCCGTTTGAAACACCGTATCCGGCCATCCCCCGTTCTGTAACGAAAAGGCCGGGAATCTGTTCGCTCAAAGCGGGCAAAATCGTAGCCCGGTCTGTTTCGGCCAGCTGTTTTCGAGACACAACGGAAACGGTCATGGGTATATTGTTTCGGGAAACTTTTGTTTGACTACCGGTAACAACCACTTCGTTAAGAGGAATTGAGTCATTCAGCGTGATTTTGTTTGCACCATAAGCAGTTGTGCTTATACCTAAAGAAATAAGAACTATATAACCGATTCTCATGATTGGTGGGGTTAAAATATATGAATGACAAAAGTAATAAAAAAAGCCCGAACAACCGTTATTGGTCATTCGGACTTTCATTTATAATGATAATTCTACAGTTTACTCTTCATATACCCAAACATCTTTAACCTCCCAGGTTCCGGCAGCATTATTGGCTTTACTGCTCAGATATTTGAATGCAATACGCACATTGGTTTTACCCGCATAAGCCTTTAAACTAATTGGAGTAGAGGTTATTAAGTTCCAGTTTGCACCGGAAGGATAACCCGCTTCAGGAATAGTAAGTTGTTTCCATTCTGACGGAACAATTGTTTTCCCATCGCTGGTTGTAGAAATCCAAACCGAAATAGCTTCTTTCATTTTAGTTTTATCCGTACCGGTATCGCCAAAATAACGACCCACATGATTGAATGTCAGCCACAGGTTGGTTCTGTCGGCAAAACTCATTGCCGGAGAAACCAGCCAATCTTCGTTGTCGAAATAGGCACCCGACACATAACCTGTCATTTTCATGTATTTGTATGCATCCCAGGCCCAAACCTGATCTCCCACGACGTTTATGGCCGTAAACTGATCAATACCATCTTTCAATGCCACTAACACATCTGAATCTACAAATTGCCAGCTTCCATCTTTTTGCACGAATTTAGCTGTTTCTGGATTTGATGTTGAATACATCACCCAGTTTGTACCATCGAAAGTAAATATTCCTTTCAGCAGTTGTGTATTTGTACTTGAATAGAAATACTTGTATCTGATTAATTTCACATCACCCTTTTTCGCATATGGATTCTTAATTTTCAACCAAACCGGAATGTAAAAAGCAGGATCAATTGAAGATGAAAAATTGTCGTACTGACCGGGCAAACCAGCTGTGGTACCCATTGCGTCGTAATCCTCGGTAAGCAAGCTATACTTGTTGGCAGTAGCAATTTTGGTGGTATCATACAGTGTAAATTTATTATACGTAATCATCGCAACCGACTTCTCATCTCCATACATGTATTTAGTATCCAATAACATCGGCACATATGTACTGGCCGAAATGGTGTCATTGAAGACCTTATTTTTGGCCATAGCCGTTGCTTTTACGTACAACGGATAAGTTGTTAAACGAACATTCAGCGCAGCAATAATCGCCTTAATTGCGACAGTATCAGCAGAAGAATCTCTGCGTGCAATTGTCAAAGCCGTATTCATTGCGGCAATAGAATCGGTAGTCGGTTTTTTGATTGCTGCTGCAATTGTGGAATAATCCGCATCCACAAGCGTATAATTATAGGTGACCACATTGGTAGGCACAGCGGCCTGATCGTAGCCGGGAAAATTCTTTTCGTTGAAATCTTCGCAAGCCGAAAAGAGGATCACCGCCACCAGACTTGCCCATACATATATCTTTTTCATATTCATTGTTTCTTTAATTTATAAAAAGTTGCCGGAATTAAAATCTCACTTTGAGGTTGAGCGACCAGGTGCGTCCGAAACCATAGAAGACAGAGGCTGTTTTCCAGGTGTGGTCGCTACCATCGTTGGCATCGGAGATATACTCTGCATCGAGCAGATTGTGCACATTGCCTGTGAGTGTAGCGTTGAAGTTACCCATTTTGAAGCGATAGCTTGCATTCATATCAAAAATATAGGCATCGGGGATTTTCCAGGGTTGAGCAAAGTTGGCCGGATCGAGGTTGGTACCCACCGATGAGATATTGAAATACGAGTAGTTTTTGCCGTAGAAGTTTCCGTCGATACCCAGTCTGAAATCCTTCATCACCTCGTAGCTGGCACCCACAGCAGCAGTCAACTGCGCCGAATTGCCCACGCGGATATCCTTAAGGTTGACATCTACTTTGGCATGATTGGCACCTAACATTTCGGTCACAACACCATCTTTGGTTACCGGCTCTCCCTGACGATTGTAAAGATATCCGGAAGCATTATCCTGCCAGTACCAGTCGCCCACAGAAACCATACCCGTCAATTCGAGCCCGGGGATTGGTTTGGATACGAAATCGAGTTCCACACCCTGGTGTAGCGCATTTACACCCTCCATGTTGGCCACAAGGCTCTCGGGGCTATTGGCATTGATTGCGCGCACCAGTGTTTTGTCCATCCAGTTGGTGCGATACACATTGAGATTGGCAGTGAGGTATCTGGAGCGGAAGCCGTAACCCACTTCGGCAGAGAAAGCTTTTTCGTTCACCGCATTGGGGTTGGTAACATTGCTGGTAGTCGATTGCAAAAATGCACCACCAGAGAAGAACGGAGCGCGAGAGATGATACCCACGTTGGCGAACACATTGTGCGCTTTAGTGATGTTGTAGTTTGCACCTCCTTTGGCACAAAAGCCAAGGAAGCTAACGGTTTGCGATTTGGCATTCTCCTTGTTGTAGTAGAAACGGTCGTATCTCCAGTAAGTTGTATTTGAACCGGAGAGAGAGACAAATGCGCTCAGTTTATCCTTGTTATATTCGGCTTGTCCGAATACACCCTCGTTCACCACATAACCATCGTAGTCGCGATAGACCACATCGCCTACATTCAGTTTCTTTGTTTTCCAGTCGGTAGTGGGCAGATTGGGGCGGGTAGTTTGATCGATAAAGAAGGTACCACCATACAAATCGGTTATCTCGTTGGTGTGAATACCCTTATAATAACGCAGGTCGAGACCACCATACAAATCGATATTCTCGCCGATACGGGTATTGTAGGTTGAAAGAGCCCCCACCCAAACGTGCTTGTTGATACTATTAGACATTACCAGTTTCGAGCCGGTTTCGCTGGCTTTGTTGAGCGTATAGATAGCGCCATAGTCGAAAGTGCCATCGGCAGAGCGGAAATAAGAAGAAGGAACACCGTTTGATGCACCATACCATTTGGAGCGATCGTTGCTATCGTAAGCCTGGCCACTGTATCCGCCACCGTTTCCGATAGAGGCATAAATAGCTGTGGAAAGAGAGGATTTTTCGTCGATAGTCCAGAAGTGGTTCAACGAAAGTTGGGGTTTGTGATACACATTGTAGGACGAAACTTTGCGCTGTCCATTCATATCGAAACCATAAGATGCATTGTATTTGTATTTGAGCGGTTGTTTTTGCCATTCCTCGATGGTGAGGCGATCGCTGTTATTTCTCTGGTTGTGCCACTGTGGCGCGCCGAAAGCGGTGAACGAGAGCTGATGTTGGTTGTTGATTTTCTTGGATATATTGACAAAATAGGAGTACGATTCAAACTCTGTACCCTGAATATATCCATTTCCCGATGATTTTGCGCCGAGCAGGGTAACTGCCCAGTTTTTCTCGGTAAGACCTGACGAAACTGCAAAGCCCATTTTTGTAAATCCATCGTTACCAATACCGTAAGAGACAGAACCCCCTTTTTTTGCATCGGTAGAACGGGTGACCACATTGATAGATCCCCCGAGAGAAGGAGCTGCAACTTTGGAAGCGCCCAATCCCCGCTGTACCTGCATGGAGCGGGTTACATCGGCAAGGCCAGCCCAGTTTGACCAGTAAACCCCCCCCCACTCCATATCATTCATAGGAACACCATTGATCATCACGGCAACGTTGGCAGCCTCGAAACCGCGCAGGTTGACGCGAGAGTCGCCAAAACCACCACCCTGACGTGTGGCATAGATACCGGGAGTCGATTTGAGAATTTCGGGAAACTCCTGAACTCCCAGTTTGGCTTCGATTTGATGAGGCTCGATAACAGAGAGCGCAACGGGCGTTTTGCGGCGGATAGCCACAGAAGAGGTTACGGTAACGTCGTTGAGACCAATGGCTTCGCTTTTGAGACCAATGGTTCCCAGCTGAACAGATTCGGCGTTCACATCGATGGTTTGCGTTGCAAAACCGACATAAGAGATATTAATACGATGCTTGCCCTCGGGCAATTTGAGCGAAAAAGTACCATCGAGCGCAGTAACGACGCCAACACCCGATTCCGGACTATAAACTGTAACTCCGACCAATGGTTCGTTGGTAGTTTTATCCACTACCACGCCTTTAAGAGGTACCCTGGCCATTAACATTTGCGATAAGGCCATCGCAACACAGATGGAAAAGATTTTTTTCATAAAAACTCTATTTAATTAATAATTAATAATCCATAATTAATAATTTGAAATTCATAGATTTCAGAGTATAAGCTGACTGAAAATGCAATTTGATGTTAGAATTCATGTCATACAACTATCTTCTGATACCATTCTAATGTTTTTGATTCAGTATTTTTTCACTTCTCTATCTCTCAATAAGTTTGGGAATACAAAAATAGTGATTACATATTAATAAAAGATTACAAATGAGAATAATTTGAATGAAAAAGAATGATTGATCCCTGTTTATGTAGAAAAAGCGAAGAAAAGATGTGTGGGAAGATTACAGGCGACAGGGGTGGTAACTAATGCGCGAGGGATGCGAACGAAGAGCCCACAGCCCGGTATTCTCCGGGCGAGGACTCGTAGTGGACAGCCCGACCCGAGTGAGCGAGGGGCGCGCCCAAATTTATTTTATTTACAACAAATTGACTATCAAGCCTGGAATGATACCGAGGATAATCATGAGCACAGCGGCTACGATAATCTGTTTTTTGTAGTCTTTGGTGGAATCTATCTTGCGGCTCACAACTTCGGAAAAGAAGTACATGGAGACGACCGGGCGAAAATAGTAATATATGCTGACCATAGAACCGATAACGGCGATGATAACCAGTACGATGTGCCCGCCTTCGAGTGCTTTGATGAAGAGGTTGTATTTGGCCGCGAACCCTACGAGTGGCGGGATACCGGCAAGCGACATCATGGCGATGGTCATGGCAAAGGCTTCTGTTGGATTGTTTTTGGATAGCCCTTTGAATGATTTGATGGAGAATGTACCAGTCTCTTCGCGCACGAGGATAAGCACGGCAAAAGCGGTAATGGTGGCGATGCTGTAAGAAATGGAATAGAGCAACAATACGCCGGCAGCCTCTTGTTTGAGTGCCAGTATGGCGATAAGCATATATCCGGCGTGGGCGATGCCCGAGTAGGCAAAAAGACGCTTGACGCTATCCTGATAGAGCGCCGAGAAGTTGCCTATGAGTATGGTGGCTACAGCAAATATTGAGATAGAGATGCACCAAACGTGTTCGATTTGTCCGAAGCAGGAATCCATGAGGCGGTAGAAAGCAGCGATGGCGGCTACTTTTCCGACTGTGGCCATAAATGTGGTGATGAGCGTGGGCGAACCTTCGTACACATCGGGTGCCCAAAAGTGAAAGGGCGCGGCACCGATTTTAAATGTCATACCGATGATGACCAGCAGAATACCGATGTTGAATAGTTCAGGCAATTGCGTGGCATTCTGATCGACATATTGTTTTATTTGAACCAAATCGAAGCTTCCGCTCGAACCATATATGAGAGCAATACCAAAGAGCAAAAATCCTGATGCAAAAGAGCCGGTGAGGAAATATTTGAAGGCTGCTTCGTTGGAGTTGGGATCGAACTTTTTGCTTCCGGCCAGAATATAAAGTGAAATTGAAAGGGTTTCGAGGCCAATGAATAACATGACGAGATTGCCAAAGGAGGTCATGGTGAGTGCACCCGACAGTGCAAAGAGAATAAGTGCGTAGATGTCTTCGAGCGGACGTTTCACCGGTTTGTAGTAAACAGGAGCAAACATGAAAACCAGCAACGTGGTAAAAATAAGTACCGCATTGAAGGCGATGCTAAAATTGTCGCTGATGTACATATCGTTGTAGTAGTGAGCAGATTGATTCCACCCGACCATGCTGAGGAAGAAGGCCACCGTGAGCCCTGCAAATACGGTGGGCAACAGGATGCGTTTTTTTTGTATCACCCCCAAAAAGAGAACTATAATGGCTAGTATGGCAACGGTTATAATAGCGTGCATAAAAATTGTATTTTGGTTGTTTATTTATCAATAATCAATCTCTTGGTTCTGAATAAATTATCGGCCCACAGTTTCGAGCATCTGCAACACAAACGACGGATATATACCGACCAGCAAGATGCAGATAATAATCGGAACAAACAGCATCAGTTCGGCTGTGGTAAGGTCCTGAAACCCGAGTGTGTTTTTTGTGGGTTTACCGAGCATCACTTTCTGGAACATTTTGAGCATATAGACAGCACCGATGATGATGGTGAGTCCGGCCAATATAGCCAGTACAGGGCTGAAACTAAATATACCGAGCAGAATAAGAAATTCGCCCACAAAGCTGTTGGTAAGAGGCAGAGCCACATTCGCCAGCACTACAAGCATAAACACAACCGCAAAACGCGGCGCCTGCATAGCGATACCGCCCAAATCGCTGATTTTATCGGTAGCCGTGCGCGACACAATCATCTGATAACAGAGAAAGAAACCCACTACATTGACTCCGTGCGAAAACATTTGCAGGATAGCTCCGTCGATACCGTGCTTATTGCCCGACAACAAACCGAGCGCAATGATACCTACGTGCGAAAGTGATGCAAATGCAATCAGTTTTTTGAGATTAGGCTGATTGATAGCAATGACTGCTCCGTAAATAACCCCGAAAAGAATAAACGGCAAAAAGATAAGTGAGCCGTTGGCCACCACATCCGGACAGAGCGGCAACAGGAAACGGAAGATTCCGTAAAGCCCCATTTTGAGCATAATACCGGCCATAAGCATGGTACCCTGCACAGGCGAAGTATTGTAGGTTTCGGCCTGCCACGAGTGGAAGGGGAAGAGCGGAATTTTGATGGCGAACGCTGCAAAAAAGGCAAGGAATACCCAGATCTGCTCGTTGTATGAGAGTTGGACCTGATAGAACGACTCGAAGCTAAACGAATGAGGCAGAGCCGTGCGTGTGTAAACGTAGAGAATACCCACCAGCATAAAGAGACTACCCACAATGGTGTAGATGAAAAATTTGAATGTTATTTTTCGCGAATTCTCTCCTCCCCAGAAGGCTGTGATGAAGAAAATGGGAATAAGTGCCAACTCCCAGAAGATGTAGAAAAGAATCATTTCGGAAGCTGTGAACACCCCGATAAGCGCCATCTCCATCAGCATAATGAGCGCGTAAAAAGAGTGGTTGCGGTTGTCCTTCTTTTCGGTAGAGGCAATAATAATGGGTGTGAGCAACGTAGTGAGCACAACCAGTATGATGGATACTGTATCAATTTCCAGCAACAAATCGACATCGAGATAGGTGATAAAGTGACGATTGAAGAGCAGAATATTTTCGTTGGTAAATGCCAGGTAAAAACCGCCGATAAGCGAAATTCCAAAGACCAGCCACGAGGTAGCAAAAGCAAAATTCTTGCTTTGGGCTCCCAATTTACCCGAGAACAGAATCAACGAAGCCAGCAACGGTATAATAAGTAATAGTGCTATAATCATCTCTTTAGAATATTAAATTAAAAAATAGAATGGCTATAATGCTGAATACCATTAGCAGCATGTAGAAACCGACGTTACCAGTCTGCATGTAGCGCATATTTTTCCCCAGGAAGACGGTGGTATTCCCTATGGTATTGACCAGATTGTTGATCAGGCTTTGATCGATTGTGTTGCGGAAAATGTCGGATAAGGCCTGAACCGGGCGCACAAAGCAAAAGTTGTAGAGCTCGTCGATGTAGAAACGATTGGCAAAGAATTTCTCAATACCCCGGGGCTGTGCCAGTGGTTCGGGTTTGGCAAACCGGATACGGCAAAACCAGACAAGCAAAGCAATGGCAGCCAGAGGCAAAACCAGAATCAGCCACTCTGCCGCTACGCTCAAATGTGGATGGTAGTTCAGTTCGAGAGACAAGGCAGTTTTGAAAACCGGCTCCAGGTAGTTGTCGAATGCATGAAACTCCGAAAAAAGTTTGGGCATACCAACAAAACCACCGATAATACTGAGTAGTGCCAGCACCGACATGGGAACGAGCATCACCTGTGGCGACTCGTGTACATGGTGATTGGCTTGCAGAGCTTTGCTTTCGGGTTTGTAGAAAACCACGAAAAGCAGGCGAAACATATAAACTGTAGTAAGCAACGAGATAAAGGTGGCAATCACTCCCCACATCATCCCCTGTTCGAAAGCCGCGGTCAGAATCATCTCTTTCGAGAAGAACCCGGCAAAGGGCGGAATACCGGATATGGCAATTGTACCAATAATAAAGAGCGCAAAAGTATAAGGAATCTTTTTCTTTAATCCGCCCATATTGCGGATATCCTGCTCACCTTGCAGTGCATGAATGACACTACCGGCAGCCAAAAAGAGCAATGCCTTGAAAAACGCGTGTGTAGTGAGGTGAAACATGGCACCGCTGAACGAACCAAGTCCGAGAGCCATAAACAGAAATCCAAGTTGACTAACTGTGGAATAGGCCAGAATTTTTTTAATATCTGTCTGGTAAATGGCAATGATGCCCCCGACTACAGCGGTAAGAATACCCACCACCAATATGATATCGAGTGTTACGGGCGAAAGAATAAAGAGCACACTCGAACGGGCTACAAGATATATACCGGCAGTAACCATGGTTGCGGCATGTATGAGAGCCGACACCGGCGTAGGTCCCGCCATAGCGTCGGGCAACCAGGTAAAGAGGGGCAGCTGAGCACTTTTGCCCACAGCACCAATAAAGAGACCGAGCGTGATAGCAAAAAGCAATCCGCTACCGGCTGGAAAAGATGCTGCCGTGGTTGCAATAGCCTGAATATCGAGCGTATTGAATGTATTGAACAGTATAAACATCGCCACCAGAAAACCCAAATCGCCAATCCGATTGATAATGAATGCCTTCTTGGCCGCGTTGTTGTTGGCGTGGTCCTGAAACCAAAATCCGATGAGCAGATAAGAACTAAGTCCGACCCCCTCCCAGCCGATGAACATCATCAAATAGTTGGAACTCAACACCAGTATCAGCATAAAGAATACAAAGAGATTGAGGTAGGCAAAAAAGCGATTCACCCCTTTGTCGTCGTGCATATAGCCGATGGAATAAACATGAATAAGAAAACCGACTCCATTGATAATCAGCAACATCAGTGCCGACAGACGATCTACCGTGAGTGCAAAGGGTATGGAAACATCCGCAAAGCGAATCCAGTCAAACAGAAGAGTCTGCACAGTTTGCTCCGATGAGGAAACATAACTGAACAGAAAAACCGACAGCACAAAATTGACCGCCACAGCAGAAGAGGCGATAATGCCCGAATATTTTTTGTTCATCCGCCCTGAAAAGAGGCCGACTATCAAAAATCCCAGCAAAGGGAACAGCAACAGTAGTGTAGATAGTATTTGCATCATAATTTTTTACTTTCGTTTACCATTTGAGGCGGTTAAGAACATTGATGTCGATGGTTTTGGTCGATCTGTAAACAACCACGAGCAGTGCCAGCCCGATAGCGACCTCGGCAGCAGCCACCACCATGATAAAAAATACGAAGATCTGACCGGCAGGGTCGTTCCGATAGGCCGAAAATGCAGTCAGCAGTAAATTGGCTGAGTTGAGCATGAGCTCGACAGACATAAAAATAACCAGCGCATTTCGTTTTACCAAAACGCCTACCACACCAATGGCAAAAAGTGCCGCGCAGAAAATGATGTAGTAGTTGAGCGGAATAACCTGTAGTTGTGCAATTGTTCCTTCCATAATATCTTATTGTTTCTCGTTTTTACCCAACATAACTGCACCCACCATGGCCGACAAAAACAGCAGCGACGACAGCTCAAAAGGCAGTAAATAATCTTTGTATAACGTCTTCCCTAAATTCTTCACCAGACCAATCTGGCTCAGGTTAGGATTGTTAATCATCTCAAGTTCAAATGTTTTCAGTGATCCGATTAAAGTCAGGAATAAAAGACATCCGGTGACCGTGGCAATTATCTTCATCCAGGCCGATTTCGGAAACTCCCCCTCAATATTGAGATTCAGCAGCATTACCGTGAAGAGAAACAGCACCATGATAGCACCCGCGTAAACAATGATATGCACCACAGCCAGAAATTGGGCATTGAGCAAAATATAGTGCCCGGCCATGGTGAAAAATGTAAGTGTCAGGTAGAGTACACTGTGTACCGGTTTTTTCGAGAGCAATACCTTGACTGCACCGAATAAAGAGACAAAGCTCAGAAAATAGAAGAGATATTCTGTAATCATGTTTTTATCGGTTATGAGATTGTGTCTTGTCTTTTTTAAACTCCAGCACTTCGCGAGTCTGACGTTTCGATACATCTATCGGCGCATCTTTGGGCTCAAGCAGGATATCTTTTCCGTAGATAAAATTATCGCGACTTACTTCACTTGCCACAAAACGCTCTGTCAGGAAGATGGCCTCTTTCGGACAAGCCGACTCGCAATTGCCACAGAATATGCAGCGCAGCATATTTATTTCGTAAATAGCCGCGTATTTTTCTTCGCGATAGAGATGCTTTTCATCCTCTTTGCGCTCAGCAGCTACCATGGTAATCGCTTCCGCCGGACACGACAGGGCGCACAATCCGCAGGCGGTGCAACGTTCCCGTCCGTCATCATCGCGTTTCAATACATGCTGACCTCTGAAAATATCCGAAACAGGACGCTTCTCTTCGGGGTATTGTATCGTATTCTTTTTGGTAAAGAAGTGACTGAACGTAATCCCCATACCCTTAAAGATAGCCGGCAAATAGAAACGTTCGATCAACGTCATCTTTTTGTTGGATACCACCTTTGAGCGGTTGGTTAGTTTCAATTTATCTGAATTTGATTCCATCTCAAATATTTTTTTGCAAACAATAATTCATATTCATCAGGTAAAACAGGCGACTGAAGCTCATCCTCATTTCATCAACATACTAATAAACCCGGTAATCACCATATTGGCAATGGCCCACGGCAAAAGAGCCTTCCAGCCAAAACGCATCAGCTGATCGTAGCGGAAACGGGGCAATGTCCAGCGAATCCACATAAACAGAAAGCCAAAGAAGGATATCTTCGCAAAGAATACGAGACTACCTATAATAGTAAGCATGTTGTGCGACAAGCCCAATTCGTCCATGAACGGGAAATTGTATCCGCCGAAATAGAGCGACGAAATCATGGCTGAGGCAATAAACATATTGATGTACTCCGAGAAAAGGAAGAAACCAAGCTTCATAGAACTGTATTCGGTATGATAACCGCCAATAAGCTCGGTTTCGCACTCCGGCAGGTCGAATGGCGAGCGGTTACACTCGGCAAACGAACAGATGACAAATACAAAGAATCCGATGGGCTGATGCCACACATTCCAGTCGAAACCGTGTTGCTGTCCCACTATCTCATTGAGACTCAGACTACCTGAGGTCATTACAATGGTAATGATAGACATACCCATGGCCAACTCGTAGCTAATCATTTGCGAAGCAGCACGTACCGCACCTATCAGCGCGTATTTGTTGTTGGAAGCCCAGCCCCCGATCATGATGCCATATACCCCGATGGAAACCACCGCAAAGACATACAAAACCCCGATATTGATATCAGCCACCTGCAATGGAAACTCTGTATCGCCGATTATGATTGAGTTGCCCCACGGTATAACCGCACTTGTAAGCAACGCCACCAGCATAGTGAGCGAAGGCCCCAAAATATAGAGAAACTTATCGGCTGTAGCGGGCATAAACTCCTCCTTGAAAAAGAGCTTCACCCCATCGGCCACCGGTTGCAGCAAGCCAAAGAAGCCGGCGCGGTTGGGCCCGTGTCTGTCCTGAAAATATCCGGCCACTTTACGCTCAATCAGCGTCGAATACATAGCCACCAATAAGCTGATCAGCAATATCGAAACGGCCAGTATAACCTTATATGCAATGAATTGTATATCCATATTATTCCATTTTTTCTTTTAAAGGACTGATAACGTGTGGTTTCACCAGTGTTTTGTAGTGGTTTTGGCCAATGACGGATGTGGGCGATACCTTGCGAGGCCCATCTATTACCCAATCGGCTTTGCTCTTCTTTTCGAATCGGCACTCGTTGCAGATAAACTCTTCCACCTCTCCGTATTGGTTTTTGCGACCGGTAACCCGATACACTTCGTCGCCGCGCAGCCAAAGGGTGGTTTTGCCACTGCATTTACTGCAAGAGCGGTGGGCATCCATTGGTCGGGTAAACCACACCCGGTTTTTGAACCGGAACGTTTTGTCGGTCAGTGCACCCACAGGGCAAACATCAATAATATTTCCCGAGAAATCACTATCTATAGACTGGTGAATGAAGGTAGAAATTTCCGACTTCTCACCGCGGTAGAGAACACCGTGTACACGCTTCTCTGTCAGCTCATTGGCTGCATACACACAGCGGTAACAGAGAATGCAACGATTGGGATGAAACTGAATCAGGGGTCCGATATCTATAGTTTCGTAGGTGCGTTTTTCCTCTTCATAGCGAGAGGCGTTTGTGCCGTGTTTGTAACTCAAATCCTGCAAATCGCACTCGCCGGCCTGGTCGCATACCGGGCAATCGAGGGGGTGATTTATCAGCAGAAACTCGACCACCGCTTTGCGGGCAGCTACCACTTCGGGCGAAGTGATGTTCTGTACTACCATCCCGTCCTGCGCTTCTGTGCGGCACGAAGCCACCAGCTTGGGCATGGGGCGCGGGTCTTTCTCCGAACCCTGTACCACCTTCACCATACAGGTGCGGCACTTTCCGCCACTATCTTTCAACTTCGAATGATAACACATGGCCGGTGGCACCACTTCGCCACCTATAAGCCTGGCGGCCTGTAAAATGGTGGTCCCCTGCTCTACCTGAATTGTGTGGTCGTCTATTGTTATTTTTATCTTTGCCATATTCTCTATTTGTTATATTTGAATAAAGAACCGTGTTTGCTGTTTTTTACCACATCGGGATAATTGACATGAAACTCAAATTCGCTTCTGAAGTGTCGGATAGCTGCTGCTACCGGCCACGAAGCCGCATCGCCCAGCGGACAAATGGTGTTTCCCTCAATTTTTGAGGCAATACTCACCAGCAAATCAATATCCTTCATCTTGCCATGGCCGTTTTCGATACGGTGTAGTACACTCTCCATCCAGCTCGTTCCTTCGCGACAGGGCGAACATTGTCCGCACGATTCGTGGTGGTAAAACCGCGAGAGATTGTAGGTATTGCGCACCATGCAGGCATCTTCGTCGTAAACAATAAATCCACCCGAACCCAGCATTGAGCCGCTTTCGAAACCGCCCTCTGCCAACGATTCGTAGCTCAGCAGGCGTGGTTCGCCTTTGGCGGTCTTCAATATCAGCTCTTTAGGCAAAACGGGAACGGACGACCCACCCGGAATCACAGCTTTCAGCTCTTTGCCATTTTTTATTCCACCACAATATTTTTCGTCGTAAAGGAACTCTTCCACCGGCAATCCGAGTTCAATCTCATACACACCCGGTTTGTTGATGTTGCCACAGGCAGAGATTAATTTGGTGCCCGTACTGCGTCCAATGCCTATTTTGGCAAACTCCTCTCCTCCGTGATTTACAATCCAGCCAATATTAGCCAGCGTCTCAACGTTATTCACCACAGTCGGACAACCATACAATCCCTTGATGGCCGGAAAGGGCGGTTTCAGGCGCGGATTTCCCCGTTTGCCTTCGAGCGACTCTATCAGTGCCGTCTCTTCTCCGCAAATGTAGGCTCCGGCACCACTGTGCACGTATAAATCGAGATGGTAGTCTGTTCCCAGTATTGATTTTCCCAGCAAACCGGCTGCATAGCACTCTTTTATGGCTTCGTTCAGTATGCCGATGATGTATTTAAACTCACCTCTCACATAGATGTAAGATCTGTTTACCCCCAGCGCATAGGCAGCATTTATCATCCCTTCTATCAGTCGGTGAGGAATATTCTCCATCAGATAGCGGTCTTTGAAGGTCCCGGGTTCACTCTCGTCGGCGTTGCAAATCAGATATCGGGGGTTGTTGCTCTTTTTGTCGATAAAGCTCCACTTCATTCCCGTGGGAAAACCTGCTCCACCGCGACCGCGCAGTCCCGATGCCTTCACCTGATCCACCACCTCGTCGGGGGTCATTGTTTTCAGGGCTTTCTCCACCGAAGCATATCCCCCGTGTTGACGATAGACCTCCAGCGAGCGAATTCCCGTTTTCTCTATATGTTCTAAGATAATCTTTCTTTCCATGTCAGCTTTGCGGGTTTGGTTGTTTCTCTATCGGCTTTCAGTTGGGCAATTATTTCATCGATTTTGTCGAAATCCAGATATTCGTAAAATTCTGTGTTCACCTGCATCACCGGCGCACTGCCACAGGCACCGAGGCACTCCACACCTTTCAGCGAAAAGAGGCCGTCGGGGGTGGTTTCTCCCAATTTAATGCCCAGTTTCTCTTCGAGTCGGGCAATAATATCTTCGCCGCCGCAAATAGCGCAAGGGGCAGTCTGACACACCTCTATCACATATTTGCCTACCGGGTCTATGTAGAATTGCGAATAGAATGTGGCAACTTCGTACACTTCTATCGGGGTAATGCCCAATAATTCAGCCACATAATCCATAATATCCACATTCAGACTACCACCCAACTCCTCCTGAGCAATGTGTAAAACCGGTATCAGCGCCGATTTTTCCTGTCCTTCCGGATAGTGTGAGATGATGCTTTTTACCTTTTCAAGCGTTTCGGGCGTAAAGCATACTCCGCTGTTCGTCCTCACGTGAAGTTTATGTGTAAATCTCTTTTCGCTCATTTTTATCTATGTTATGCGTTATTTACTCTCTTAGATTCCGATCTAGGCATCCAGCTCACCGGCAATAATATTCATGCTACTCATGGTCAGAATCGCATCCGACAACATCGAGCCCGTAATCATTTCGGGATAAGCCTGATAATAAATAAAACCCGGACGACGGAAATGCAGCCTGTAAGGTGCGCGACCGCCATCGGCCACCACATAGAATCCCAGTTCGCCGTTGGCACCCTCTACGGCCGAATAAATCTCCTTTTGCGGTACATTTATTTCGCCCATCACCATCTTAAAATGGCTGATAAGAGGCTCCATGCGGCTGTAAACCTCCTCTTTGGGTGGCATGTAGAAGGCCGGAACCTCTACATTAAATTTCCCTTCAGGCAGATTTTCTAATGCGTTGTTAATCAATTTTATACTTTCCCACATTTCGGTTTGTCTCACACAGAACCTGTCGTAGGTATCGCCATTTTGACCTACCGGAATGATAAAGTCGAAATCGCTGTACGAAGAGTAAGGCTCCATCACCCGCACATCGTAGTCCACACCCGCGGCACGCAGGCAGGGTCCGGTAAAACTATAATTCAGAGCACGCTCAGCCGATATCCCCCCCACATTGATGGTTCTGTCCATAAATATGCGGTTTCGTATCAACAGATTTTCAAACTGATGCAGAACTTTAGGCAGATCTTTCATCAGCTTTCTGATTTTTGCGATTACTTCCGGCGAAAAGTCGCGGTCGAAACCACCCACTTTACCCAGATTGGTAGTCAGGCGCGCACCACAGATATCTTCATAAATTTCATAAATTTTCTCCCGTTCCTCAAACAGATAGACGAAGCCCGTGAGCGCACCACTATCCACTCCGATAACGCTGTTGCATACCAGGTGATCGGCAATGCGGGCCAGCTCCATCACAATGATGCGCATATAGTCCACCCGCTTGTTAGTCTCCACTCCCAGCAACTTCTCCACTGCCAGATGCCAACCGATGTTGTTGAGCGGCGATGAGCAGTAGTTTAACCGGTCTGTCAGCGTTGTTATCTGATAGTAAGGTCTTCTTTCGGCAATTTTTTCAAATGCACGGTGTATATATCCGATAGTCTGCTCTGCATGCACGATTGTTTCGCCATTCATTGTCAGTACATTTTGGAAAATACCGTGAGTGGCCGGGTGCGTGGGTCCCAGATTCAGCGTGCTGTATATCTTCTCATCCTCTTTGGTCAGATCCAAATGGTGTTCCGAATTTATAATATCCATCCCTTTTCTTTTTTATGCGGTTGGGTAATTCTCTTTTCTATCAATTATCTTCCGAAAAAGCGGTCATCCTTATCGGTGCGGGTAGCATCTTCCAGCGGATACTCCTTGCGCAAAGGATGATAATCCATATATTCCACATTCAGAATGCGGGTCAGGTTTGGGTGACCGGTAAACACAATGCCGTAAAAGTCGAATGTTTCGCGCTCCATCCAGTTAGCACCGGCAAACAGCGATACAATACTATCCACCTGAGGCCGTTTTTTAGAAACGAAACATTTAATTCTCAGGCGCTTATTGGCTGTCAGGTTGTGCAGATGATAAATAACACCCAGCTCATTCTCCTGTTCCGGATAATGAATACCGCACAAGTCGGTCAGAAAAATAAAACCACGTTCCTCTTTCAACCAGGCAATCAGGTTTTTTGTCCCCTTGACATCCACCGTCAGAGTCGGTATATCGGCATCGGCCTCCACACCCTGTATCTCATTTCCGAATTTTCCGGTCAACTCTTCTATCAATATATTGTAATCCATTCGGTTATCTTTATAAGCAGTTTATAAAATTCCGTATTTCTTCATCAACTCTTTGTACTCAGGGCTATAGCGGCGGCGCAGCGATTCGTTGCCCACCAGCTCCTGAATTTTCATAAATCCCTCAATGATTTGCTCCGGTCGTGGCGGACACCCCGGCACATACACATCCACCGGCACCACTTTGTCGATACCCTGCAACACGCTGTAAGTATCAAACACTCCCCCACTCGATGCGCAGGCTCCTACCGAAAGCACCCACCGTGGCTCAGCCATCTGCTCATACACCTGTTGCACTACCGGCGCCATCTTTTTGGCAATCGTTCCCATCACCATCAGCAGGTCTGCCTGACGCGGCGAAAAGCTCAAACGCTCAGCCCCGAAACGTCCCAAATCGTAGTGTGCTCCCATCGTGGCCATAAATTCTATTCCGCAGCACGATGTAGCAAAGGGCAGTGGCCATATAGAATTCTTTCGCGCCAATCCCACCGCGGCATCCAGGCTCGTGGCAAAAAATCCCGGAGCGCTATATCCCTCAGGCGCTTCCACCAGATTATATTTATTCGTATCGCTCATAATCTTCTCTGTTTATTAATGTATAAATAACCCGGTACTACTCCTGGTCTTTGCTCCAGTTGAATGAACCTTTCTTATATATATAGAAAAAGCCAAACACAAAAACACCCATAAACAGCAACATGCTCAAAAATCCAGACCAGTCAGTCTCTTTGAAGTTCACCGCCCACGGGTAGAAAAAGATAACCTCCACATCGAATAGCACAAACAATATGGCTATCAAAAAATATTTAATCGAGAACGGAAAACGCGCGTTTCCCTGAATCTCGATTCCACACTCGAAGTTCTCGTCTTTCTTTACCGACCGTACTCTTTTACGCTTGCTCGTTATCAGGTGAGTCACCAACATAGTGATTATAACGAAGGAGGATGCCACAAAAAACTGAATCAACACAGGGAGGTAATCATTGGCTACATATAACTTTTCCATATTCCTATTTTTTTGACGATGCAAAATTAAAGAAATTTTTCCGTAATTGAAGGTTGGCGAACGTTAATTTACTTTATATAGTTTGAAACCATACAAATTACACCCTCCGAAAGCCACAGCTAAACGTCTCTTATTTATAATTATTACTAATAACAAGCCTCACGACTTATTTGTTTAAATTGTAAGCGCATTTTTGTCGGGTTAGCCCTCCCCATATTTTACGGAGGCTTTTGCTGTGGATTAGGAATTATTTGAATGAAAGATGAGAGACAAAAGAGCAATGACAAAAGACAATAAAACTACGTCCTTTTTCTTTGTTCTAAGAAATCCTTATTCTAATGAGACAAAAGAGCAAAGATAAAAAAAGATGAGACTTCTCACTGCGTTCGAAATGACGAACTCATAGATAGGCTGATAAGAAAGAAGTGATTGGCATAAGCTCATTGCTTATTATTTGCAGATGGCTGTTTGCGGTATATCGCAGAAATGGGATTAATCAGACCAAACTGATAGTAGCAATCTCCTTGCCTGCATTACGCAATGCTGTTTCAATTTTTGCTATTTGACTCTCTGATATATACTGCCCTCCGGTTTTATACTGACGCATAAGAGATGCGTTGATGCCTGCCAATTCTGCAAATTTACTTACATTTATCCATTTATAATAGTTAAACAACGATGCCAGGTCATATTTGTACTCGAATTGAATATCCGTCAGTTCCTCTGGTATTTCCCGTTCTGTTTCGGTGTAGGAGGCTTGCATTTCTGAAAATGATTGCATAAAATCTACCTTTGCTTCGGCAACGGTCTTACCACTACCGATAATGGTGTGCGATAAGTCTGGTGTAAAAATACTAAATAAACCATCCCGACCTTTTTCTATTAATGCTGTTGTTGTTTTCATATTTATCAAATTTTTGTCGTTTAATTGCACCGTTAAGCAAATAATCAGAATCCTATCTGTCTTTTTAGTTTGTGATACAGACCCGTTTTTACCTCTTCAGAATCATGTCTGCAAATCTGTATCTGAAAATCTTTTTCGGGATGAACATAAATATCATGCTCTTTCCCGTTTCGAAGCAAATACCAACCGTGCTTTGTGGCTTTTCGCCTTAACTCACTCCACTTCATTCAAACGAATTTATTATTTTCTCAATTTCTTCAATCACAAATATATAACATTTTCGCAATACAACAAAGCGATTATTGTTAAATTATTCTACGTAGCATCTGGCACAAATAGAGTATTGTGTAGACAAAGAAATAAAAATAATTGATTAGGTAATGAGGCCATTCAAAAAAGTGTGTCAAAGTTAGAAAAGCACGAACAAAATTATAACTTTGAACATGGAAAAGAAAAAGAGAGTAAAACGTCCGCGAGTA
>Ga0209398_1000223_pt1 | contig 39010 bp, 33 predicted proteins | sample AshMeaBigSpring_FD_184125 | JGI IMG/M metagenome (GOLD analysis project Ga0209398, IMG submission 184125) | Groundwater microbial communities from Big Spring, Nevada to study Microbial Dark Matter (Phase II) - Ash Meadows Big Spring (SPAdes)... | ecosystem: Environmental > Aquatic > Deep...
GGATCGCAGCAGTCATCCGCGCAACCGAAAATCGATCGGCGACGCTCGCCTGGAGGCGGAGCGCGCGGGCCTTGGCGCCCGGGTCGTCGGCCAGCACGTCCCGGATCGCTCGAGCCAGCGCAGGCACGCTCTCCGGCGCAACGAGCCGGGTATCGGTGCCGGCAACGATCTCGCCGATCCCACCGACATCGGTTGCGAGGAGCGGCATGGCAGCCGCCGCGGCCTCGAGGACGATGTAGGGCAGGCTCTCGGCGCGGGAGGGCACCACCATCATGCGGCCGAGCGGCAGCGCATCGCGGAGCGGCATGGCGCCGGCGAAGCGCACAGAGCCGTCGAGGCCGAGCGCGGCTGACTGCGAACGGAACAGGGCGGCGTCGGGTCCGTCACCGACGATGACGGCATTGAGCGGATGCTCGGTACGGAGTGTGGCGATGGCCGCGAGCAGAAGATCCACGCCCTTGAGCGCCCGCAGCTCGCCGACGAACAGGATGTCGGCCGCATCCGGTGCCGGCGCGTGGGGCAGCAACTCCTCGGGCCGCAGCCCGTTGTGGATCACGCGGGAGATGGGGATCGCCGCGCCGATCCGCCCGGCGAAGGTGCGCCCGGAATAGGCGCTCTCGAATACGATGGCGTCGGTCAGGCTGGCGAGCCGGCGCTCGAGGCTGGCGTAGAGCCGCCCCTTCAGCGAGCCCGGTGCGTAATGCAGGCTGCCGCCATGCGGCGTGTAGACGGCTGCAACCGGCCGGCCGGCGCGCTTCTGGGCGGCCGCCGCCAGCCGTGCATAGGCGCCGCCCTTGGCGCCATGTCCGTGAATGATTTCGGCGCCGAGATGCTCGGCAAGCGCCCGCGTCTGCCGTGCCGCCGTGATATCGGCGAGGCCGATGTCGCGGCTCATGCGCACGCGGTGGATGCCGAGCGCCGCATGGTGGGCGAGATCGGCGAGCCGCTGCTCGGTCAGCCGGTCTGCGCTCGCGCTGTCGCACACCACCCCGACCGCGTGGCCGAGCCCGGCCTGCGCTTCGACAAGATCGCGCACATGGCGGAACAGGCCGCCGACCGGCGCGCGCAGGCAATGCAGGATGCGAAGGGGCGGACGGGGCGTGCGGGCAAGCATGTTAACGGCTCATTAACGTCACACGGAAGCGAGCCGTGTGCCGGCTCCCCGCCGGCGAAGCAAATGCCGGACCAGCTCTCGTCTTCTCGATGGCGGCGATATGGGCGTCGGAGCCCGAGGCTCAGAAGAACCGCTCGTAGACGTAGACGGTGTCGCCGGGGCGGACCACGTAGTCGGGCGGCACGTCCATCACCTCGACGAGGCCGTTGATGCGCCGCGTGATGCGCGCCTTGCGCTCGTTGGCGCGCTCGGAGTAGCCGCCGGCGATGGCGACCGCGGTCTCGACACTCATGCCCGAGACGTAGGGGAACTGGCCGGCACTGCGCACCTCGCCGAGGATGAAGAACGGCCGGTTCTGCTGGATGTCGACGGTGACCTGGGGGTCCTTCACGAACTGGGCTCCGAGGCGCGACCGGATCGTTCCTTCGAGCGCCTGGGTCGTCACGCCGCGCGCCTTGACCTGGCCGATCAGCGGCACGGCGATCTTGCCGTCGTGGTCGACGATGTAGAGGCGCGAGAGGCTCGGCTGCCCGTAGACGAACACGCGCAGGCGGTCGCCGCTGTCGAGCAGGTAGGGTCCGTCGGTGTCGGCAACCGCCCTGGGGCCGCCGAAGGCGACGTGCTGGACGTGTGGCTCGCCCCACGTCGTCGTCTGGTGAACCTTGACCGCGTCGGCAGGCGGCGCGGCCGGACTGGCGTCGACGACGATGGCATCCCGGTTACCGAAGATGCCGCCGGAGAGCCACCCCTCGCCGTCGGGCTGGTCGAGCGCGCATCCCGAAAGGGTCACGCCGAGGATAGCGCCGATCAGGAGGGGACGCGCGGACATGAGGCACCATTCCTTGCAAAGAAGACACCGTGCCCATGGTTCTAAGCCCCGACCGGTTAAGAAAAGCTGACCACGTCTCCCGTTATGAGACGGTTAAGAGTTTGGAAACCGATCGGCGCTCTAATGCGGCACACGCTTTACACTTTCGAAAGCAGGCGACGCATGCGCGGCCAGTTGACCTCCTCACCTGACGATATCGACATCGTATCGCTCTGGGGGGCGCTCCGCCGCAGCCTGCCGAAGCTGATGATCGCGACGCTCCTCGTCGGAACACTGACGTTCGGCGTGCTTTCGCTCGTCGCCCCGCGCTACGCCTCGGAAGCCCAGCTCGCAATCGTCTCGAAGAGCACCAATCCGTTCCCCGATGCAGGCAAGCTCACCGGCGCGCCCGATGCCGTCACGCCGCGCATGGACAAGGAGGCGATGAATACCCACGTGCGCGCGCTGGTGGCCCCCGACCTCCTGCTGCGCGTCGCCGACAGCCTCAAGCTACGCGAGAACCGTGAATTCAACAGCACGCTCGGCAGTGTCGACTTCTTGAGCGCCTCGCTGCGCCTGCTCGGCCTCTCCGGTCCCCGCGCCGGCGAGAGCGAGGAGGACCGCGTGCTCGGCGAGGTGTCGAAGCGGCTCGAGGTCGCCGTCGCCAAGGAGAGCCGGTTCATCCCGATCCGCTTTGCGGCGACCGATCCGAAGCTCGCAGCAGACTTCGCCAATGCGCTGGCCGAGGCCTACCGCGCTTCTCTCGTCAGCGACACGATCCTGGAGACCCAGCAGGTCGTCAAGGCGCTCGACCCCAAGATCGAGCAGCTCCGGCGCGAGGTGATCGAGGCTGAGACCGAGGTCGAGCGCTATCGGGTGCAGATCGACCGTACGATCGGCGGTCAGACCCGCACGCCGCTGATCGATCAGCGCCTCGCCGAGCTGACCGCCGAGCTCAGCCGAGCCGACGCGCTCAAGAGCGATGCCGACGTCAAGTGGCGCACGGCCCGAGAGATGATTGCGACCGGCAATGCCGAGGTCCTGCCAGACATCCAGAAATCGCCGCTGATCCAGAACCTCGTGCAGCAGCGCGTGCGCGCCGAGCGCCAGATCTCCGAGCTCTCCGCCTCGCTGCTGCCGGGTCACCCCCGCATGCAACAGCTCAGCGCCGACCTTTCGGGTCTCAAGCGGCAGATTGCGTCCGAGGTGCAGAAGCAGGTGACCGGCATCGAGAAGGAGGCCAAGGTCGCCGCTCTGCGCGTCGATGCGATCGCCAGGCAGCTCGCCGAGCTCAAGGGGCGCGTCGTCGCCTCGAGCGGCGACGACGCCAGGCTGCGCGCCATCGAGACCTCGGCGAAGGCCAAGCGTTCCGAGCTCGAGCGCCTCGAGCGTCAGCTCGAGGACAACAACACCGTCGTCGTCACCAAGTCGGTGCCGGTCGAGGCCCGAATCATCTCGCCGGCCCGGACATCGAGCATTGCGGTGTTCCCGAAGAAGGGTCCGTTCACGCTGCTGGCCATGGCCGCGACCATGATGCTCGGCCTTGCCTGGATCGTGACGCGCGAGCTGCTCGTCGGAGCACGACCGGCAGCGTCGGCTGGCGGCTCCGGTGGCGGTTCCGAGAAGCGCGCGCTCGTGCCGCGCCCGACACTTGTCGAGCCGAAGCTGGTGAGTGCGGCGCCTGCAGCCGCCATCTCCGCGACCGAGGCTGCGGCGGTCGATGCGGCGCCAGAGACCGCGACGCCGGCCGCCCGGACCGGCACCGCCACGCCGGGCCCCGAGCTGCCGGGCGCTGATCTCACGCTCGCTTCGATCACCAGCCGGATCATCGACATCGCCGGCCCGCAGGGTGGCTTCCGCACCCTTGTCGCCGGCGAGCGCGCCGGCATCGATGTCGCCGCCGAAGGACCGGAGATCGCGCGTTCACTCGCCAGAGCCGGCAAGCAGGTGATCCTGGTCGATTGGAGCCTCGATGGTCGCGGCGTCGCGGCGGCACTTGGAGCCGCAGCGAAGCCCGGCATCACGGAGCTTCTGGCGGGCCACAGTTCGTTCGAGGACGTCGTGGCTCGGATGCCTGGCTCGGATGCGCACCTCATCGCCTGTGGCGCCGCGCTCGCCGATCCGGCGGCGCTGCTCGACGCCGACGGGCTCAATCTGGTGCTCGATGCGCTCGACGAGGCCTACGATCACATCGTCGTCGTGGCGGAATATGTTGCCGGACAGGCGCTGTTCGAGGCGATCCAGGGCCGGTTCGATGCCGGGGTGACGGTCGCCGTGGGGCCAGAGCGAGTGAGTGTCCTCGACCAGGGCAGATCCGCTTTCCTCGGCTTCGAGGTGACCGACATCGAGGTCATGCGGTTCGAGCGGCCGGCTCCGGTTGCCAGGACATCGGCCAAGCCAGTGTCCAAGGTGGTTGCTCCGGCAGGCGCGGCCAAGTCCGCACCCAAGGTCGAGCCTCCGCAACCCAATGCCGCCGCCGCGACCAGCAGCGGCGCCTCCGTCATCTCGGCCAAGCGTCTGCAGATGGCTCGCGGTGGATCGCCGGCCGCCACGTCGAGGCCGACCTAGGCCGCGCGCGCATTAACCACTTTGCCATGGGCGCCGCCGCGGTTTCATGTCCGCGCGAACGGTGCACGGGACTTGCACCACGGCTGCCACGCGTCGCTGCGAAGCGCCGCAAACCGCTGTAGCCGCCGGTCGCTTGTCTCGTTTGGTGTCGATGGGTCCCCGCAAGTCGCTGTTGTTGAAGGCCGCCCTCTCCACCCTCCATTACTCGGGCGTGGATCGGCTGCTGTCGCCGTTGACGCGGGGCGACGGCGTCATCTTCACGCTGCATCACGTGAGCCCCGAGCCGCCGGCCGAGTTCGAGCCGAACCGCATTCTCAAGGTCACGCCCGGGTTCCTCGAGCAGGTGCTGCGCCAGGTCGTTGCTGCGGGCTTCGACATTCTTTCGCTCGACGGCCTCCACGACCGGCTCACCGGGCGCCGGCGCTCGGATCGGCCGTTCGCCTGCTTCACGTTCGACGACGGCTATCGCGACAACCTCGATCATGCCTATCCGGTGTTCAAGCGCCACGACGCGCCGTTCGCGATCTATGTGCCGACCGACTACGCCGACGGCGCCGGCGAGCTGTGGTGGCTGGTGCTCGAGGAGGTGCTGCGGCGGTCGGACGAGGTCGGCGTGCAGAAGTCGGGCGGAATAGCCTGCTACTCCTGCCGCACGGTCCGGGAGAAATACGTGGCGTTCGAGGACATCTACTGGTGGCTCCGCGCCCTCCCCGAGCAACGCGCCCGGCATGTCGTTGCCGAGCTCGCCGACGGCGCCGGGGTCGATGCCGCCGCGATGTGCCGCAAGCTCGTTATGACATGGGACGAGCTGCGGGCGCTCGCCGCCGACCCGCTGGTGACGATCGGCGCCCACACGCGGAGCCATTATGCGCTCGCCCGCCTCGATGCCGTGGCGGCGCGCAGCGAGATGGCCGAGAGCGTCGCGCGGATCGAGCGCGAGCTCGGCCTGTCCTGCCGGCATTTCAGCTATCCCTACGGCGACGAGGCGAGTGCGTCGGACCGCGAGTTCGCGCTCGCCACCGAGCTTGGTCTGAAGACCGCGGTCACGACCCGAAAGGGTCTCGTGCACGCCGGCGCACTGTCGGGCCCGACGGCGCTGCCGCGCGTGTCGCTCAATGGCGACTACCAGGATGCGCGCTACGTGAAGGTGATGCTGAGCGGCGCGCCGTTCACGCTGTGGAATGCGGTTCGGCGGCCGGCGCCCAATCCGGCCTATTGAGCATCACGACGGTGCATCCAGCGCACCAGCAGGCCGGCCGGCACGACCCAGGCAAACCCCGCGATCACATAGTAGGCGAGCTCCACGGCTCGGTTCGCGTTGATCTGCAAGACCATGGCGGCGGCCATGGCGAGCAGCGCGTAGACGGCGAGAAATGCCAGCAGCAGCAACGTGCCGACCAGTTTGCGGGCGCGCTGCGTCATGGGTAGGTCGATTTCCGATCGGCCGCGCTATCGCGGCGCATTGCGAAGCTCCGCGCCGGCTCCTAGTACACGCTCGAGTGCGCCAACGAGGAGCCGGATAGCATGAGCCAGATGGTCGCGGGCGCGCTCGATCGCGACGTCGCCCCCGCCCGTGTCGGGATCGTGCGCGGATGGCTGCTCATGGTGGCCGGCCTCGTGGTCATGATGGCGGCGATCGGCGGCGCGACACGGCTGACGGGCTCGGGCCTCTCCATTACGGAGTGGGAGGTCGTCAAGGGCGTCATCCCGCCGCTCGGCCCGACCGAGTGGTCGGCGGTGTTCGAGAAGTACAAGCAGATTCCCCAGTACGCGCGCGTCAACCCCGGCATGACGCTCGCCGAGTTCAAGACGATCTACTGGTGGGAGTGGGGACACCGCGCCTTCGGCCGCGCGCTCGGCCTCGCATTCGCCGGGCCTGCCCTCTGGTTCTGGCTCAGCGGTCTGATCTCGAACAGACTCGCGGCGCGGCTCGCCGGCGTGCTGGCGATCGGCGGCTTGCAGGCCTTCGTCGGCTGGTTCATGGTGCAGTCAGGCCTCGTCGACCGGGTCAGCGTCAGCCCGGTGCGGCTTGCGATGCACCTGACGCTCGCCGTCGTCGTGCTCGGGCTGCTGCTCTGGCTCGCGCTCGGGCTCGACCGGAAGGAGCGACAGGCGGCGTCCACGCCGCTCGCCGGCGGCGCTCTGCTGCTCGTCGCGCTCACGCTCGTCCAGATCGTGCTCGGCGCTTTCGTCGCGGGCCTTAAGGCCGGATACACCTACAACACCTGGCCGTTGATGGATGGGCGGTTGATCCCGAACGGCCTCGCCACGCTCTCGCCCTGGTACCTGAACCTCGCGGAGAATGTCACCGCGGTGCAGTTCAATCACCGCATGGCCGCCTACCTGCTCCTCGCCGCCGCGATCTGGCACGTCATGCGCGCGCGGCGTCTCGCGCCCGGCACGCACGTGGCGGCCACGGCGCACCATCTTGTCGCGGCGGTCGCGCTGCAGGCAGCGCTCGGCGTCTGGACGCTCCTCGCCGGTGTTCCGATTGCGCTCGGCCTTGCGCACCAGCTCGGAGCGCTCGCAGTTGCTGCGCTCGCGGTCCGCCATCTCGACGCCGCCCGGCGCGGCTGACCTCGACCCTGCGCTTGTGAGGAGGGCGGGCGAGCCTGTATGGGTGGGCCGACCGCAGCTCCGAGCCTCCCCGCCGATGACCCGAAAGCCCCGCACCGCGAGCATCGCGCCGGCTCCCGAGCCCGCGGCGGCGCAGCCCCCCGCCCCCATCCCGGTCGAGGCGACGCCGTCCATGGCGCAATTCCTGGAGATCAAGGCGGCGAACCCCGACAGCCTGCTCTGGTACCGCATGGGCGACTTCTACGAGCTCTTCTTCGAGGATGCGGTCGTCGCCTCGCAGGCGCTCGGCATCGTGCTGACCAAGCGCGGCAAGCACCTGGGCGACGACATTCCGATGTGCGGCGTGCCGATCCACCGCGCCGACGAGTACCTGCAGCGGCTGATCAAGCGCGGCCACCGCGTCGCGGTCTGCGAGCAGCTCGAGGATCCGGCGGAGGCGAGGAAGCGCGGTGCCAAGGCGGTCGTCCGCCGCGATGTCGTTCGCCTCGTCACGCCCGGCACGCTGACCGAGGACACGCTGCTGGATGCAAAAGCGCGCAATTATCTCACCGCGCTGTTCCGCTTCCAGGCGACGAGCGCGGCGCAGACGGAGCTGGCGCTCGCCTCGCTCGACATCTCGACAGGTGAGTGCGAGGCCGGCACGGTGAGCCTCGCGGATCTCCCGGGTGAGCTGGTGCGGCTCTCGCCGAGCGAGGTGATCGCCATCGACACGACGCTCGTCGATGCCGAGGTCCGCCGCTGGCTCGGTGTCGCCGGTGCCGCGGCGACGCCGGTCCCCGCGCCGAGCTTCGACAGCCTCGCCGGCGAGCGCGCACTCAAGGCCCGGCTCGGCGTCGCAGACCTCGCCGCGTTCGGGGATTTCTCGCGCGCCGAGCTCGCCGCGTTCGGGTCGCTGCTGCGCTACGTGGAGCTGACCCAGATCGGCCGCCAGTCGGTGATCCGCCCGCCACGGCGCTCCGGCGTCTCCTCGATCCTGACCATCGATCCGGCGAGCCGCGCGAGCCTCGAGATCCTCCGCTCGATCCAGGGCGAGCGGCAGGGCAGCCTGCTCGGCGCCATCGACCGCACGGTGACGGGGCCCGGCGCCCGCGAGCTCGCCGCGCGGCTCGCGAGCCCGCTGCGCGACCAGAAGCGCATCGCCGCGCGGCACGATTGCGTCGGCTACCTGGTCGAGCGCCACGGCATGCGCGAGGACCTGCGTGCCGCCCTGCGCGCGGTGCCGGACATCGCGCGTGCGCTATCGCGCTTGAGCCTGCAGCGGGGCGGTCCGCGCGATCTCTCCGCGGTGCGAGACGGGCTCAGGGCCGCGGGCGTGATCGCCAGGCTGATGGAGGGCTCGGGCGATGGCATGGGCTTGCCCGAAGAGCTCGGCCACGTCGCAGCGCGGCTCACCGCGACGCCGCCCGATCTCGCAAGGCTGCTCACCGCCGCCCTCGTCGACGATCCGCCGCATTTGAAGCGCGACGGCGGCTTCGTGCGGCCCGGCTACGCGAAGGACCTCGACGAGGCCTTGCAGCTTCGCGACGACAGCCGCCGCGTGATGGCCGCTCTTGAGGCCGCCTACGTTGGTGAGACCGGCATCGCCACGCTCAGGATCCGCCACAACAACATCCTCGGCTATTATGTCGAGGTCGGGCAGGCCAATGCCAAGCCGCTGCAGGCGCCGCCGCATGCCGACAAATTCCGCCATCGCCAGACGCTCGCCAGCGCCATGCGCTTCACGACGCCGGAGCTGGTCGAGACCGAGGGCAAGATCGCGCGTGCGGCCGAGCGGGCGCTGGCGATCGAGCAGGAGGTGTTCGCAGCGCTCTCGGCCGAGGTGATGGCGGCGGAGCGCACGCTCGGCGATGCGGCGCAGGCGCTCGCCGAGATCGATCATCACGCCGCGCTGTCCGAACTCGCGTTCACCGAGGGCTACGTGCGCCCGATGGTCGACGACAGCGTGGCGTTCGAGGTGCGCGGCGGCCGCCACCCGGTGGTCGAGCAGGCCTTGAAGCGGCAGAAGGCTGGCGCCTTCATCGAGAACGACTGCGTGCTCGGCCGCGCCGCGCCCTTCCAACCAGGCTTCGACGAGGAGGCGGACGGCCGGCTCTGGCTCGTCACCGGTCCGAACATGGCCGGCAAGTCGACGTTCCTGCGCCAGAACGCGCTGATCGCGCTCATGGCCCAGGTCGGCTCGTTCGTGCCGGCGCGGTCGGCGGCGATCGGCATCGTCGACCGGCTCTTCTCGCGCGTCGGCGCCTCGGATGACCTGGCCAGCGGCCGCTCGACGTTCATGGTCGAGATGGTGGAGACCGCCGGAATCTTGAATCAGGCGAGCGAGCGCTCGCTCGTCATCCTCGACGAGATCGGGCGCGGCACCGCGACGTTCGATGGGCTTTCGATCGCCTGGGCGTGCGTCGAGCACCTGAACGAGGTCTCGCGCTGCCGGGCGCTGTTTGCAACGCATTACCACGAGCTGACGCGGCTCGCCGACCGCCGCTCCGGCATCTCCAACGTCACGATCGAGGTGCGCGAGTGGCACGATGAGATCGTGTTCCTGCACAAGGTGAAACCGGGCGCCGCCGACCGCAGCTACGGCATCCAGGTGGCGAAGCTCGCCGGCATGCCGGGCAAGGTCGTCAAGCGCGCGGGCGAGGTGCTCTCCCGGCTCGAGAAGGCGGACCGACGCACGGGCGGCGCGGGTGCGGCCCTCGACGAGCTGCCGCTGTTCGCGGCAGCGCAGCCCGAGCCGCCGGCGCCGATGCGACCCGCGGGCCCGACCCCGCTCGAGGCCGCCCTCGACGCCATCAGCCCCGACGATCTCACACCCAAGGCGGCGCTCGAAGAGCTGTATCGGTTGAAGGCACTCCGGTCAGGGAGGTGATGCACGAAACTCTTCCAAGTCGCATCCTCGATCTGAGTGCATTGCGATGTTGTGGAGCGTTCCCGTGCGGGCCGAAGCACCGGATCATTTCCACCTCGAATGGATGGGCCCTAGGGCCGCGCGGGCACGAGCTGGGCATGCAGGACGGGTCCGGTCGGCTGGCCGGTCGGCGAGCCGCCGAGCGGCTCCTCGCTGACCCCGAACGTCGCACCCCGCACCTCGTCGGTGCGGTAGACCGCGAGCTCCGGACCGACCGTGTAGCTCGCCGAGGCGATGACGCCGAGGGAGCGCGGCGGCGTCTGCGGGGTGGTCTTGATCCAGAGCTGGTAGCTCTTCCCCGGCTGCTGCGGCGCGCCGACGGTGCGGATCGTCAGCACCTTGGATTGCAGGTCGACCGTCAGCATGAATGCCGGGCTCACATCATCCTTGTTGAAAACGCCGACGAAGCTCTGCACGGCCTCGGGACGGCTCGCCTCGCGCACGCCAATGACGACCAGCGCAAGTGCCGCGGCGAGCGAGGCCGCTGCCGCCGTCCACCGCCACCGGCGTACCCTGCGCTCGAGATCGATGATGTCGGCCGAAGGCGCCCCGAGGGCGCGCGCCGCAGTTGATTCGAGGGCGACCTCGATGCGCTCGTAGAGCCCGGCCGGCGGCTCGACCGGTGGCACGGTCTCGGCGAGCGGAGCGAGGCGGCGCTCCCAGGCCAGGATCGCGGCATCGAGCGCCGGCTCGCGGCGGCGGCGGGCGGCGACGGCCACGCGCTCGGCCGCCTCGAGCGTGCCGAGCACGAACTCGCCGGCCAGGCCATTGATGTCGTCCACGTCGCTCATTCGCCGAGACACTGCCTCAGTTGCGCCAGGCTGCGGTGCAGCCACGTCTTGATCGTTGCCACGGGCCGGCCGAAGCGCTGACCGAGCGCCTCGCGACTCATGCCCTGGTAATACGCCAGAAGAACGACTTCCCGCCGCTGCGGCTCGAGTTTGCCGATGCACTCTAGCAGACGCCGACCGTCCTCGTTGCGGGCGAGCTGGGCGAGCGCGTCCTCGCCGGTGTCGGCGATCTCGAGAGCCTCGGGTGTATCCTCGATTGAGACGGGTGCGCGCCGGCGCACCTCGTCGAGCGCCCGATTGCGCGTGATCGTCGCCATCCAGGTAATCGGGGAGGCCCGTGCGGGGTCGAACTCGCCGGCCCGCTCCCAGACCTTGACGTAGACCTCCTGCAGCACCTCTTCCGCAACCTCCTTCCGCCCCAAGATACGGACGGCGATCCCGAAGAGTTTCGATGAGGTGGCAGCGTATACGGCCTTGAATGCGGACCTGTCGCCCCGGGCGACCCGCGCAATAAGCTCTGCCAGCTCGGCCGTGGTGGTCGGCATGTTCCAGTTCGGGGCAGCGATTCAGGACCCGGTGAGGGGTATCACGGCTGGCCCAGCCGCGCCAGGAAGGCGGCGAGGTCCTCCGTCATGTGGTCGATATGAGGCGGCGGCTCAGTCCAGCTACGGATCTTGAGCTGGATCGGATGATCGACGTAGCTCGAATGGACGAGAACCGTCGTCATGCCGAGCGCGTGGGCAACCTCGAGGTTGTGCGGCATGTCCTCGAACATCGCCGCCCCCGCCGGCGCGATGCCGTGGTCGGCGAGGAGCTTGTGGTAGGGGCCGGGCCTGGGCTTCGGGACGTAGTCGGATGTGACGATGTCGAAGATGTCCTCGAAGTGCGCGAGCACGCCGAGCTTGGCCGCGACGCGCTCGGCATGGCGGCGGGTGCCGTTGGTGAAGATCAACTTGCGCCCGGGGAGCTTGGCAAGCGCGCTCGCCAGCGCGGGGCTCTCGGCCACGACCGAAAGGTCGATGTCGTGCACATAGTCGAGGAAGGCCTTGGGGTCCATCCGGTGCACCTGCATCAGACCCGAGAGCGTGGTGCCGAACTGGCGGTAGTAGGACTTCTGGAGATGGCGCGCATAGGGATAAGGCACGCCGAGAAATCGCGCGATGAACTCGCCCATGCGGTGGTCGACCTGGGCGAAGAGGTTGCACTCGGCCGGATAGAGCGTGTTGTCGAGGTCGAACACCCACTCGCGCACTGCTTCGAAGCTGCGCGGCTGGGTTGCCGCCTCGAGCGCGGGCGCAGGGCGAACGGAAACGGGGGTGGTCATGGCGGCCCACTAAGCAGGCCGAGGCGCCATCCGCAAGGCATGATCTGGCCGCGATCCACGGCACTCGGCGGCGAGTTCGGCCATCCTGCGAGGCAGAGCCGGGCACTGCCGATTCCGCATCACATGCCGAGGCTCGGCAGCTTGAGGCCCTGCGCGCGGGCGCAGTCGATCGCCTCCGCGTAGCCCGCATCGGCGTGACGCATGACGCCCGTCGCCGGATCGTTCCAGAGCACGTGCGCGATGCGCCGCGCGGCCTCCGGCGTGCCGTCGCAGACGATCACCTGGCCGGCATGTTGCGAGTAGCCGATGCCGACGCCGCCGCCATGATGGATCGAAACCCACGTGGCGCCCGAGGCGCAGTTGAGGAGCGCATTGAGCAGCGGCCAGTCGGAGACCGCATCGGATCCGTCCTTCATCGCCTCGGTCTCGCGGTTGGGTGAGGCGACGGAGCCGGAATCGAGGTGATCGCGGCCGATCACCACGGGCGCTCTGAGCTCGCCTTTCGCCACCATCTCGTTGAACGCGAGGCCGAGCCGGTGGCGGTCGCCGAGCCCGACCCAGCAGATCCGCGCCGGCAGTCCCTGAAATTTGATGCGCGCCTTGGCCATGTCGAGCCAGTTGTGCAGGTGAGAGTCACCCGGCATCAGCTCCTTCACCTTTGCATCGGTCTTCCAGATGTCGTCCGGATCGCCCGACAGCGCCGCCCAGCGGAACGGGCCGACGCCGCGGCAGAACAGCGGGCGGATGTAAGCCGGCACGAACCCCGGGAAGTCGAACGCATTGGCGAGGCCGCAGTCCTTGGCCATCTGGCGGATGTTGTTGCCGTAGTCGAGCGTCGGGATGCCCCGCGCGTGGAAATCGAGCATCGCCTGCACGTGGCCGACCATCGACTGCTTGGCCGCCTTTTCGACGTCCTTCGGCGCCGAGGCCCGCCGCGCCTCCCAGTCGGCCAGCGACCAGCCCTTCGGCAGGTAGCCGTTGATCGGATCGTGCGCGCTCGTCTGGTCGGTGACGGCATCGGGCCGCACGCCGCGCCGCACGAGCTCGGGGAACACGTCGGCGGCGTTGCCGATGAGGCCGACAGAGATCGGCTTCCTCGCCTTGCCCGCGCGCTCGATCATCGTCAGAGCCTCGTCGAGCGAGGCCGACTGCGCATCGAGATAGCCGGTGCGCAGCCGCATCTCGATCCGGCTCGGCTGACACTCGACGGCGAGCATGGATGCGCCGGCGAAGGTCGCGGCGAGCGGCTGCGCCCCGCCCATGCCGCCGAGGCCGGCGGTCAGGATCCATTTGCCGGCGAGGTTGCCGCCGTAGTGGCGCCGGCCGACCTCGACGAAGGTCTCGTAGGTGCCCTGCACGATGCCCTGGCTGCCGATGTAGATCCAGGAGCCGGCGGTCATCTGGCCGTACATCATCAGCCCGGCGCGATCGAGCGCGTTGAAGTGATCGAGCGTCGCCCAGTGCGGCACGAGGTTGGAATTGGCGATCAGCACGCGCGGCGCGTCCACATGCGTCCTGAAGATGCCGACCGGCTTGCCGGACTGCACGCAGAGCGTCTCGTCGGCCTCGAGGCTGCGCAGGCTCGCGACGATGCGGTCGAAGCTCGCCCAGTCGCGCGCGGCCCGCCCGATGCCGCCGTAGACGACGAGCTCGCCCGGCTTCTCCGCGACGTCGGGGTCGAGGTTGTTCATCAGCATGCGCAGCGGCGCCTCCGTCAGCCAGCTCTTGGCGCTCAGGTCGGTGCCGTGGGGGGCGCGGATGCGGCGGGCGTTGTCGATGCGGGTCATGATGCGATCCCATGGTCGATGCGGGGGAAGAGAGCTGCTCCGGCGGCTTCGATGATGGCGCCTGACGCGACGAGCTCGGCGGCGGCGGCGAGGTCCGGCGCCATGTACCGGTCGGCGCCCAGCATCGCGACGCGCATGCGCAGCGCCGCAAGCACACGCTCGAGCGCGGGGCTCGTGCTCAGCGGCCGAGGCGGTCGGTCGCCGGCGAGCTTCTCGAGCCCGCGCCCCTGCTTCCTCAGATCGATGCCCTGCGCGGCAACGAGCAGCTCGATGCCGAGCAGGCGGGCGAGCGTGTCGGTCATGTCGATGAGACGGCGGGCGCCGTGCGCGGCCATCGAGACGTGGTCCTCGATGTTGGCGCTGGTCGGCGTCGAGTCGATCGAGGCCGGCGTCGCGCGCTGCTTGTTCTCGGCGTAGAGAGCGGCGGCCGTCACCTCCGCGATCATGAAGCCCGAATTGACGCCCGGCTCCGGCGACAGGAAGGCCGGCAGGCCGAAATTCAGCGCGGGATCGACCAGCGTCGCGACCCGCCGCTCGGCGATGGCGCCGATCTCCGATACCGCGAGCGCGATCTGGTCGGCGGCGAACGCCACCGGCTCGGCATGGAAATTTCCGCCCGACACGATCTCGCCGGACGCCGCCAGCACCAGCGGGTTGTCGGTGACGGCATTGGCCTCGGTCTCGAGCGTGCGGGCGGACTGAGCCAGGAGATCGAGACAGGCGCCCATGACCTGCGGCTGGCAGCGCAGGCAATAGGGATCCTGCACGCGCTCATCGCCCTCGACGTGGCTGTCGCGGATCACGCTGCCATCGAGCAGTGCGAGCAGCGTGCGTGCAGCCGCGATCTGGCCGGGGTGGCCGCGCAGCGCGTGAATCTCGGGCCGGAACGGTGTCGTCGAGGCCATGTCGGCGTCGACCGAGAGCGCGCCGGTCGCGAGCGCGGACTGCGCCAGCCGATGCGCCTCGAACAGGCCGGCGAGCGCATAGGCGTTCGAGAACTGCGTGCCGTTGATGAGCGCGAGGCCTTCCTTGGCGCCGAGCACCAGCGGCCTCAGGCCCGAGTATTCGAGCGCCTCGGCACCCGTCATGCGCTGTCCGCGGAATGTCGCCTCGCCCTCGCCGATCATCACGGCGGTCATGTGGGCGAGGGGCGCGAGGTCGCCGGAGGCCCCGACCGAGCCCTGCACCGGGATCACCGGCACGATGCCCTTGGCGAGCAGCGCCTCGAGCGCGTCGATCACCGCGAGACGCACGCCGGAGGCACCTTGACCAAGCGAGATCAGCTTCAGCGCGATCATCAGATGCGCTATGCGCGCGGGCATCGGCGGGCCTACCCCGCAGCAATGGGAGAGGATCAGATTGCGCTGCAGCAGCGCGGTCATGTCGGGCGCGATGCGCTGGCGGGCAAGCGCGCCGAAGCCGGTATTCACCCCATAGACCGCAGCCGGGCCCTTGACCGCCCTGGCGACGACGCTGGCACTTTCCCGAACCGCCTTGCGGAACGCATCGGCGAGCCGGATCGGCCGCATGCTGCGGTAGACATCCTCGAGCACCGCCAGCGTCACGCGGCCGGGCTCGATGAGCATTGGCTCGACGGTCATCGGCCCCTCCATACGCGCTGGTGCAGCGGGTTGTACCCGATGCGGTAAGGCAGCTCGGCGAGCCGCTCGACGTTCCAGATGCACAGATCGCAGGACTTGCCGGCTTCGAGCGTTCCGATGTCACCCGAGCGCCCGAGCGCGCGCGCAGCCTCCCGTGTCATGCCTGCGATGATCTCCTCGACGGTCAGGCGGAACAGCGTCGCCGCCATGTTCATGGCGAGCAGCGGCGAGGTCAGCGGCGAGGAGCCGGGGTTGCTGTCGGTCGCAATCGCGATGCGCGTGCCGTGCTTGCGGAAGTGCGCGACCGGCGGCACCTGCGTCTCGCGGATGAAGTAGAACGCGCCCGGCAGCAGCACCGCGACCGTGCCCGCCCTGGCCATGGCCGCGCAACCGGCCTCGTCGGTGAACTCGAGGTGGTCGGCCGAGAGCGCACCAAAGCGCGCTGCCAGCGCCGCGCCGCCGAGATTGGAAAGCTGGTCGGCGTGGAGCTTGACGGGCAGGCCGAGCGCAACGGCGCGCTCGAGCACGCGGACGGTCTGGTCGGCGTCGAAGGCAATGCCTTCCATGAAGGCATCGACCGCATCGGCGAGCCCCTCACGCGCGATCGAGGGCAGCATGTCGCCGACCACCGCACCGATGTAGGCATCCTTGTCGCCGCGGGCCTCCGGCGGAAGTGCGTGCGCGCCGAGAAACGTCGTGGTCACGGTCACCGGTCGCTGCTCTGCGAGCCGACGCGCGGCGCGGAGCTGGCGGGCTTCCGTCACGGTCTCGAGGCCATAGCCGGACTTGATCTCGACCGTCGTCACGCCCTCGCCGATCAGCGCGTCGAGCCGCGGCAGCGACTGGGCGACCAGCTCGTCCGCGCTCGCCGCGCGCGTCGCCCTGACCGTCGCGACGATGCCGCCGCCGGCCCGCGCGATGGCCTCGTAGCTGGCGCCGGCGAGCCTCAGCTCGAACTCCTGCGCGCGGTTGCCCGCGTAGACGATGTGGGTGTGGCAGTCGACCAGTCCCGGCGTCACCCAGCGGCCGGCGAGGTCGATGCGCTCGGCGGCATCCAATGCCGGCATCTCGACGCCGGAACCCGCGTAGATGATCCGCCCGCCCGCGCACGCCAACGCGCCGCTCTCCACCACGCCGAGCCCGGGCCGTGCGGGGTCGAGCGTCGCGAGCCGCGCGTTCACCCACAGACGGTCGACACGCACGCGAGGCCTCCGCCATGGCGATGAGACTGGACAGGACGACGCTAGTTCGCGCAACCTCGTCTGTCCATACGAGCGGAGTGGAGCGTGCGGAAACTGCATTTCAGCAGGGCGCTTGTCGAGGATGCCTGGCTGAGCGACGTGCTCGTCGAGGTCGAGGGCACACGCATCGTCAGCGTGACGCCTCATGCCGCGCGCGATGCCGACGCGACCGTGGTCCCGGGCCTCGCCGTGCCGGGCGTCGCCAACCTGCATTCGCACGCCTTCCAGCGCGCCATGGCCGGGCTGACCGAGCGGCGCGGATCGGGCGAGGACAGCTTCTGGAGCTGGCGCGAGGTGATGTATTCCTGCCTCGCCGTGCTGACACCGGAGGACGTGCAGGCCATCGCCGCCTACGCCTATGCCGAGATGCTGGAAGCGGGCTTCACCAGCGTCGGCGAGTTCCACTATCTGCACCACGACGCGAGCGGATCGCCCCATTCCGACATTGCGGAAATGGGCGGCCGCATTGCCACTGCGGCGGCTAAGACCGGGCTCGGGTTGACCCTGCTGCCGTGCTTCTATGCGCACGGCGGGTGCGGCGGCAGAGCGCCGGCTGAGGGTCAGCGTCGCTTCATCTCGTCGCTCGATGGCTTCGAATTGCTGCTCACCGGGGCGGGGCGCCATGTGGCGTCGAGTGGCCTTGCCGATGCGCGGCTCGGCCTCGCGCTGCATTCGCTCCGGGCGGTTGCGCCGGGGGAGCTGGCAAAACTCGCCGATGCAGCACGCCGACGCGAACGGCCGATCCACATCCACGCCGCCGAGCAGCAGAAGGAGGTGGAGGAATGCCTGGCCTGGTCCGGCAGGCGTCCGGTCGAATGGCTGCTGGAGAACGCCACGATCGACGCGCGCTGGTGCCTCGTCCATGCGACCCACATGACCGACGCCGAGACGGCAGGGCTGGCGCGATCGGAAGCGGTCGCAGGTCTCTGCCCGATCACGGAATCGAACCTCGGCGATGGCATATTCCCGGCGACGCGGTTCATGGCCGCTGGCGGCAGGCTCGGCGTCGGGTCCGACAGCAACGTGCGGATCTCGCTCGCCAGCGAGCTGCGCACGCTCGAGTACAGCCAGCGCCTGCGCGACATGCGACGCAATTGCCTCGTGCCCGAAGGCCGGTCGTCAGGGCGCATGCTGCTCGACGCGGCGGCTCGCGGCGGCGCGCAGGCCATCGGCCGCCAGGCGGGCGCACTGCGTGCGGGGCTCCTCGCCGATATCGTCGTGCTCGACACCGGTCACCCTGCGCTCGCCGGCCGCAGTGACGATACCGCGCTCGATACCTGGCTGTTCGCCGGCGGCAACGAACTCGTCGGCGAGGTGTGGTCGGGCGGACGCCACGTGGTCACCGCCGGCCGGCATATCGCGCGTGATCGGCTGGCCCCTCCGTTCATCACCGTGATGCGCAAGCTCGCGGCGACGCTATAGCCGGCCATGTCCGACCTCCCCGCCAACGCCGTCGTGGCACACTGGCTTGAAGCCCTCGAGCGCGCGCTCGCAAGGCGCGACATCGGCGCTGCCGTAAAGCTGTTCGCCGAGGACGAATGCTACTGGCGCGATCTCGCGGCACTCACCTGGAACATCAAGACGATGGAGGGTCGCGCCGCGATCGCGGCGATGCTCGGGGCGACCCTCGACGCCGCCGCGCCAGTGCGATTTGCCATCGAGGGTGACGCGCGGGAAACCGCCGATACGATCGAGGCGCGGCTGTCGTTCGAGACGCGGCTCGCGCGCGGCCGCGGCATCGTGCGCCTGGAGGGCGGGCGCGGCCGGACCCTGCTGACGGCGATCGGCGAGCTCAAGGGCTTCGAGGAGAGGACCGGCCCGACCCGCGAGAACGGCGTCGCGCACGGTATCGAGCCAGGGCGCAAGTCGTGGGCCGAGCGCAAGGCCGACGATGCGGCAACGCTCGGCCGGACGCGCCAGCCCTATTGTCTGATCGTCGGCGGCGGGCAGGGTGGCATCGCCCTCGGCGCCCGGCTCAAGCGGCTCGGCGTGCCGGCACTCATCGTCGAGCGGCATGCGCGCGCCGGCGACAGCTGGCGCAAGCGCTACAAGTCGCTCTGCCTGCACGACCCGGTCTGGTACGACCACATGCCCTACATCCCCTTCCCCGATCACTGGCCGGTGTTCTCTCCGAAAGACAAGCTCGCCGACTGGCTGGAGGCCTACGTCACGCTGATGGAGCTGAGCTACTGGACGAGCGCCACCTGCACGAGCGCGCGGTTCGATGACGGCCGGAAGGAGTGGACGGTCGTCGTCGACCGTGCCGGTGAGGCGATCGAGCTGCGCCCGAAGCATCTCGTGCTCGCGACCGGCATGTCGGGCGTTCCGATCGTACCGGTGTTTCCAGGCGCGGAGAGCTTTCGCGGCGAGCAGCATCATTCGAGCCGGCACGGGTCCGGAGCGTCCCACACCGGCAAGCGCTGCGTCGTCATCGGCGCGAACAACTCCGCGCACGACATCGCCGCGGATCTCTGGGAGCACGGCGCCGAGGTGACGATGGTGCAGCGCTCGCCGACCATCGTCGCGCGGTCGGAAGCACTGATGGAGCTCGCCTGGGCACCGCTCTACTCGGAGGCGGCACTCGCCCGCGGCATCACCACCGAGATCGCCGATCTGACGCTCGCATCGATCCCCTACCGCGTCGCACCGCGGCGCAATATCGCGGTCTACGAGCAGATCAGGGCGCGCGACCAGGACCTCTACGACCGGCTGGAGCGCGCCGGATTCCTCTACGACTTCGGCGCCGACAACTCCGGCATCCATACCGCCTACATCCGGCGCGGGTCGGGCTACTACATCGACGTCGGCGCCTCCGAGCTGATCGCCAGCGGGCAGATCAAGCTCAAGTCGCGCGTAACGGTCGCCCGGATCGAGCCGCAGTCCGTGCGGTTCAGCGACGGCAGCGAGACGCCCGCCGATCTCATCGTCTATGCGACCGGATTTGGCTCGATGCACGGTTGGGCCGCCGCGCTCATCAGCCAGGAGGTCGCCGACAAGGTCGGGCTGTGCTGGGGCGTCGGCTCGGACACGCCGAAAGACCCGGGACCCTGGGAGGGCGAGCTGCGCAACATGTGGAAGCCGACGCAGCAGGAGGCGCTGTGGTTCCACGGCGGCAATCTCTACCAGTCGCGGTTCTATTCGCTGATCCTCGCCCTGCAGCTCAAGGCGCGCGCGGTAGGATTGCCGACACCGGTCTACGGCCTGCAGCCGGTGCACCATCGCGAGTGAGGCCGCATTGTGAAATCTCCAATGAGCGCCCGCCCTGTCCTCCGTTTCGCGCCGAGCCCCAACGGCGAGCTGCATCTGGGCCATGCGCTCTCCGCGCTCACCGGCGCCGAGATGGCACGACGGCTCGGCGGCCGGTTCCTGGTGCGGATCGAGGATATCGACGTCGATCGCACGCGGCCCGAATTCGTCCGCGGCATCTTCGATGATCTCGCCTGGCTCGGCATCGCGTGGGAGGAGCCGGTGCTCGTGCAGTCCGAGCATTTCGCCGACTATCGCGCGGCGGCCGACCGGCTCTTGGCGATGGGCGTGCTCTATCCCTGCTTCGCGACGCGCACCGAAATCGCGGCCGCGGCGAAGCCCGGCGTGCGCGATCCCGACGGCGCGCCAATCTATCCCGGATTGCATCGCGGCATGACGCAGGCCGAGGTCGCGCGCCGCAAAGGCCGTGGCGAGCCGTTCGCACTGCGCCTCGACATGGCCAAGGCCGAGGCACTCGCGCAACGCATGCTCGGCGGCCAGCCGTTGCGCTTCACCGAGCTCGACGCAGCGCTCGCACCGACCGACATCGCCGCCGAGCCCGCGCGCTGGGGCGATGCCGTGATCGTGCGCAAGGACGTGCCGGCGAGCTACCACCTCGCCGTCGTGGTCGACGACGCGCGCCAGGGCATCACGCATGTCACCCGCGGCCGCGATCTCCTCGCCGCGACGGACCTCCACCGGCTGCTGCAGGTGCTGCTGGACCTGCCCGCGCCGCTCTATCACCACCACCGGCTTCTCACCGACGAGACCGGCCGCAAGCTCGCCAAGAGTGATGGCGACACCTCGCTTCGCACACTGAGGTTGCAGGGTCACGCCCCGGCAACCGTCCGCAGCCGTGTCGGCCTGGCCACAGGCAGCCCGCAGGCGCACGCGCGAGGTTGTTAACCGACACCAATTTACCTTGTTGTTAACGACGGTTACGGACTATCGTTCACATCGCCCAGCGTCGCATGGGAGCAGGCGTCGCCAGTTCCCCGAGGGAGGCTGCGACGGCCAGGGTGGTCGAGCGTGAAGAAGCCGAAGAAGCCGAAATCTGCCAAGGCAGCGAAGAAGGCCAAGCGGCACAAGCACGCTGCGCCGATCGGCGCGCTCGGCCATGACCGGCCGCAAGCCAAGCCGAAGGCGCAGGTGGTGCATCGCCTCGCGCCTGAACTAAATCGGCTCGCGACAAAACCATTGCCGGCACGCGCGCCGGCCGCTGCCATTTCCAGCTCTGCGACGCCCTACTCGGCCGACGACCGCAGCGCGATGGCGCTGCTGCTGCTGCCGTTCGCCATCGTCGCGATGTCGCTCGGCATCTCGCAGACGATGAAGCGCGATGGTCGCCTCGCGATCGAAGCAGCCATGCCGGCGCCGCCGGTTGTCGTTGCGCCTGCGCCAGTCATCGAGACCGCGCTCGTCTATCCCGTATCGCCGCCGAACGTTCCGGCCCTGGCCCTCGCGCCTTCGGTTGCCGTAGCCCTTGCACCGCCCGTTCCGGCGCCGGCCGCCGTCGTGCTGCCGGGACCGATGCCGGCGATGTCAGCCGCCGCGCCGGCGATCGCTGTTCCGGAGGTAGAGTTGCCGGGCGCCATCGCCGCATGGCCGATGCCGCTGCCGTCGATCGAGACCGGACCAGGCGCCGAGGAGCGTCAGCGGCTCGCCGCGTGGCTGCCGCCGGTCACACCGTGGCAGCTCGATCCCGCGCCGCCCGAGGTCGGCATCGCCGCGCCGCTCGATGATGGTGGTGTGTGCCGGCCGAAGCCCGGCATGGTCCTCGCCGCGAGCCGCCGGCCGGCGACACTCCTCGCCTACACACCGATGCCGGCGGCCGACTTCGGCCTCCGCCTCGCCGCCGCGGCGCGTGCCCAGACCGAGGACCTCGTCGTCTATACCGCGCGCTATCATCACATGGCGCCCGCGATGGGCGATCTGCCGTCGATCTACGGCGCTTGCTCGGATCTGCTGATCCGCGCCTACCGTGCAATGGGCGTCGATCTGCAGGACCTCGTGCGCCGGGCGCGCGTCGGCAGCGGCGATCCGAGCATCGATCATCGCCGCACGGAGACCTTGCGGTCCTTCTTCAACCGGCACGCGACCGTGCTGGCGATCACGGCATTCCCGGAGGACTACAAGCCGGGCGATATCGTGACCTACTACCGCCCGTTCAGCCGGGTGTCGCGCGCGCACGTGGCAATCGTGTCGGACCAGATCGCGCCGACCGGCCGGCCGATGATCATCCACAATCGCGGCTGGGGGCCACAGCTCGAGGATGCGCTGTTCGTCGATCGCATCACCGGCCACTATCGCTACCAGGGCCCGCGCGAGGCGACGACCGTCGTTGCCGGCGCCGGCGCGGCCACCCCGCTCGCCCCGGCAAGTGCCGTTCCGCTGCCGATCCCGAAGGCGCTGATGCTGGCGCCGCCACGCAGGGTCGCGACTGGCCTCGCCGCCAAGATCAAGTAGCCACGCGGCGCTGGGGTTTTGCCGTCTCGCCGAGGCGGCCGATCAGGCGATAGCAGACCGCGACAGCGGCGATTCCGAACGCGATTGCCCCGGCCATATTGCCGGCGACGACGCCTTCCGCTCCCGCCAGCCGGCCGCCGACCTCGACGAACGGTATCGTGCCGAGCGTCGCCCGCGCCCAGTTGAACGCCGTCGCGACATGCGGCCGGCCGAGCACGTTGAAGGCGGCGTTGGCGACGAACAGCGCACCGAGGAACGCGAACAGCGGCGCGACCCAGCGGCAGAACAGCACGATGAGGTCGGCTGCGAGCCCCGTTGCCGCGAATGCGCGTACCAGCGGCGTGGCGAACAGCGCGAGCAGCAGCCACGCGGCGACCGTGAATGCGGCATTGACCATCAGGGCCGAGGTCAGCACCGCACGAACACGGGCGAAGTCGCGCGCGCCGAGGTTTTGGCCGAGCACCGGGCCGATCGAGCCCGACAGCGCGTAGATCGCTCCGAACGCCACCGGCAGGATGCGGCCGATGAACGCCCAACCGGCGACCGCGCTGTCGCCATAGGGGGCGATGGCCGCCGTCACGTAGGCATTGGCGACCGGCGTCGCGACGTTCGTCAGCACCGCCGGCAGCGCGATCGCCGCGATCGCGCCGGCGTCGGCGCTGAGCGAGGCGGCGTCAGGACGCGCCAGGAGCCCGTGCACATGCAGGACGCCGCGGAGCCCGATCGCCATCGCCGCAAGACGCGACAGTGCCGAGGCGAGCGCGGCTCCGTCGATGCCGAGGCCGGCGCCGAAGATCAGCAGCGGATCGAGCACGATGTTGACGCAGGCACCGGCCAGCGTGACGTACATGGCGCGGCGCGGATCGCCGGCCGAACGCAACACGGCCGACGAGGCCATCGCGATCGCGAGTGCAGGCAACGACGGCAGCATGATGCGCAGGTAGCCGACCGCGAGCGCATGGGTGCGCCCGGTCGCGCCAAGCTTCGCGAGCAGCCACGGCACCGCGAGCCACATCGCTGCCGCGGCCAGGGCCGACGCAAGGGCGGTGAAGACGTGGGAGCTCGTCGAGAGCCGCCGCGCGCGCGCCCGGTCGCCGGCGCCGATCGCCGGCGAGACCAGTGCCGCGACCGCGATCGAGAGCCCGATCCCGATCGAGATCGCGAAGAACTGGATCGAGCCCGCATATCCCACTGCGGCGATGATCTCGGTGTCCTGGAGGCGGCCGAGGAAGAGGATATTGGCGAGGTCGCCGAGGAAGATCGCCATCAGCCCGGCGGCGCCGGTGCCGGTCATGACCAGGATGTGCCGCAGGATCGAGCCGGTGACAAAGCGCGGCGCCGGATCAGCACGCGCAGCGGCGGGATCGGCGGCTGATCGATCGGAATCGGGCATGCCGGCTTATGGCATGGCATGGCCGCAGCGGCCATGGCGCCTCGCCTCACTTCACGAGGTGCGGCTTGATGCCCTTCTCGTTCCACGCGATGCCGGTGCCGGGCGTGTCGGGCGGCGTCATCGCGCCCTTTGCCGGCACGTAGGGCTCGGCGATGACTTCCGATGCCCAATCCATATATTCGAGCCAGTGCGCGTTCGGCGTCGCGGCGAGCAGATGCACGGAATACTCGTGGGTCAGATGCGATGAGAACGGGATCGCCCTGGTCTCGGCGGAGCGCGCGAGCCGGATCCAGCCGGTGACGCCGCCGATGCGCAGGACGTCCGGCATCACGTAGTCCGCGGCGCCCATGTCGATCGCTGCGGCGCCAACGCGCCACGACCACCAGTTCTCGCCGATCTGCAGCGGCGTCGACAGCTTGGCGGCGAGGCGTGCCTGGGTCGGATAGTCATCGTAGGCGACCGGCTCCTCGATCCAGGCGAGGCCCATCCGGTCGATCGCGCGGCACGTGTTGAGCGCCGTGGCCGCCGGCAGCGACTGGTTGAAATCCGCCGAAAGCATTGCCGCGGGCCCGATCGCCTCGCGCACGGCTTGGATCGCGGCGACCTCGGCGGCGGCGTCGCCGCGTCCGAGCCGCATCTTGACGTGCTTGAAGCCGCCATGCTCGGCGACGAGCCTCTTGGCTTCTGCCGCGAGCGGGATCGGCTCGAGAATGCCGAGGCCGCAGCTGTTGTAGGTGGCGATGGCGCGGCTGCGCCCGCCGATCAGCTTGTAGAGTGGCACGCCCGCCGCGCGCGCGAGCGCGTCGTAGAGCACGAGATCGAGCATCGAGATCGCCATCTGCGCGACGCCCTCATGCCCGAGCAGCGTCAGGCGCCGCTGGCACTCGTCGTGGACGAGCGGCAGGTCGGCGAGCGCGAGCTTGCGTCCCTGCAGCCCGGCGACCAGATGCTCGAGCACCGGCGGCACGACCGTCAGGCCGAGCGGATTGAATGTGAAGCCCGGCAGGCGGCCGACCGCACCGCCCTTCGTCTCGAGGTCGATGAGCAGGAACGGTCCCTTCTCGAACAGGCCGACGCCGGTGCGGATCGGCAATCGGAACGGCACCATCGCGCGGCGGATTCGGATGCCGGTGACCTCGATCGTCGTTGGCATCGCGCGAGCCCTCCGAGACCGTCAAGGTTGGCACAGGGTACGAAGGAGCGCGCGCGGGAGCAATCGGTATCGAAGGGCGATGAAGCGAAGTGTCTGCCGATGGCTCGGAGCGGCGCGCTGTCACGATCAGTCGGCCGACGCTGGACCGATGGCATCGAGGTCGGCCCGATTGCGCACAATGAAGTGCGCGCGCACCTCGGCTCGTGTCATTGCAATATCTTTGCGCAATGCCCGGCTCGGGGCACGCCTGCACCCCTCGGTCCGGGCGTCAGCCAGGGCGAGTTCGCTGCAGAATTCACTGGAGCACCAGTCGAATGGGTGCCTGCGCGCCTGTTGCCGGCGGCGCGGAGTAGCTAAGCTCGGCCTGCCCGAATCGTATGAGCGTATCCAGCCGCCAGCCGCACCCTCCGTGAGCAAGCATTCCCAGCAACCGATCCGGCACGACGACCTCGCGGTTGCGGCAATGCCAGGAGTTGCCCTGGTGGTGGATGTTGCGCAAGGACTGGTGCTGGGCGCCAACGCCGAGGCGCGCGCCTGGTTCGGCGGCGATGCGCTCGTCGGCATGCGGCTCGACCGCGCGATGCCGGCCATGGAACGCCTGGCTGCCATGGCCGGCGGCCAATCGATCGCGCCGGACCCGGTCCAGGCGCTGCTGTTCTGGACGCAGTCGGGGCCGAAGCAGCTCGCCTGCCGTTTCGAGCGGCTCGCCGGTGGTGTGAACGTGCTCCTGACGACGGCCGATCCCGCGCCGGGACGCGCCGTCGAGCGCACCGCGCCGCGCCGGTCGCGCGCCGAGCCGCCCACGACCGCTCCGCCATCGGCCGCAAGCCCGCCTCGCACCGATGTCGACACGCTGCGCGAGATCGCGCGGCGCATCCGCGAGGGGCGCACGACGCAGAAGCTGGCGGAGCTGGCGCCCACCCCGACCACCGTCGAGCCGGAGCCGCTCCCAGCGCCAGCGATCGATCCGGCAGGCCCTGCGGCGGTCGAAGTGCCGGCGCCGCCGCCTCTTCCGGCCGACCACGCCAAGCTCGCGCACGAGCTGCGCACGCCCCTGAGCGCCATCGCCGCGCTCGCCGAGATCATGCACGACGAGCGCCTCGGCGCGATGGGGAATGCGCGCTACAAGGGCTATGCGCGTGACATCCAGGCGAGCGCGCGCCACGCCCTGTCCGTCATCAGCGCGATGTTGTCGGTGGAGCCCGTCACCCCGTCGCCCGAGGTAGCCGGACCTGCCGGCACTGGGACGGACCGCCTCGACTTCATCGAGATCGACATCGGCGTCGTCATCGCGGAATGCGTGGCCGCCATGACGCCGATCGCCGCGCAGGCCGGACTGACGCTCGGTGCCGGTTGCGGCGAGCGCATGCCGCGCCTCATTGCCGACCGGCGCGCGCTGAAGCAGATCCTGCTCAACCTGCTCGCGAACGCCATCAGGTTCACCCCGCGCGGCGGGCAGGTGACGGTCAGCTCGAGCTACGTGCTCGCCGGGCCGGTGCGGGTCGAGGTGCGCGACACGGGCTCTGGCATGAGCGAGGCGGAGATCGGCCGCATCTTCTCAGCCGAGCCCGGAATGGCGCGGCGCGATGGCGAGCGCAGCGGCTTCGGCCTGCCGCTCGTGATCTCGCTCGCCGATGCCAACGGCGCATCGGTCGCGATCGGCAGCACGCCGGGCACCGGCACGCGCGTCTCGGTCATCTTCGACAAGGACCGCGTCGTGCCGGTGTGATGCGCGCTTCCACCCCTTGCCGGAGCCGGCAACGCGATGCAGTCTCGCGCCGGCAGCGTAAGGAGTGAAAGTCATGGATCTCGGCATCAACGGGCGCAGGGCGATCGTCTGCGCCGCATCGAAGGGTCTCGGCAGGGGCTGCGCGCTGGCGCTCGCGCGCGAGGGCGTCGAGCTCGTCATCAATGCGAGGACGCGCGTCGAGCTCGAGGCGACGGCCGAGGCCATCCGCAAGTCGACCGGCGTGAAGGTGACGGCGGTCGCCGGCGACGTCACCACCGAGGCGGGCCGGCAGGCGCTGCTCGCGGCCTGCCCGGCACCTGACATCCTCATCAATAATGCGGGTGGCCCCCCGCCCGGCGACTTCAAGGACTTCTCGATGGACGACTGGCGTAAGGCCGTCGAGGGCAACATGATCACGCCGCTCGCGCTGATCAAGGCGACGGTCTACGGCATGACCGAGCGCGGGTTCGGCCGCATCGTCAACATCACCAGCTACGCGGTCAAGGCGCCGATGCCGTCGCTCGAGCTCTCGAACGGCGCGCGATCGGGCCTGACGGGTGCCGTGTCGGCGCTCTCACGGCGCGTCGCCTCCCGCAACGTCACGATCAACGGGCTGCTGCCGGGCCCGTTCGAGACCGATCGGCTGCGCACCTCGTCGCGGAAGATGGCCGAGCAGAAGGGCCTCAGCTACGAGGCGATGCACGCGCTGCGCAAGAAGGAGGTGCCGGCGGGCCGCTTCGGCACGACTGAGGAGTTCGGCGCCATGGCCGCATTCCTGTGCTCGGCACACGCCGGCTACATCACCGGGCAGAACATCGTGCTCGATGGCGGCTCGTTCCCCGGAATGCTGTGACGCCCGATCGCGCTGATCGCGAGGCGCGCCGGATCGCCGCACCCTTACGGGCGGTGAAGACTTCGCGTTGCTGTCGCGCGCAGTCGAGCCGCGCCCAGCTCAAGTCGAGCGGAAGTAGTTCGCTCGCGACTTCACATGCGCTGTGAGCCCGGCTCAGGATCGCGCGTTGACACGCCACAATTCCGATGGTTCGGTGCGCGCCGTCAGAACGGAGAATTATCCAGAATTCTTGCGGCGACCAATTCGGTTCTGGCGTTTCGCTGAGGGACTGCATCGTAGCGCATCGCTCAACTGCCGGAGATCCTGTGACAATCAGGATTTCGGCATCGCCTTGCGTTTCGCCCTCGCGTGGTCGTCGCCGAGACCAGGAGACCAATGATGCGTGCTCTTCTCGTGGCGGCTGCGGTCGCCTTCGCAACGCTCTACGGCGCCGCCGGCGCCATGGCCGGCGACTGGCGGGATGCGATCCTCGGTGCCAGCGCCTTCCGCGAGCCGCTCTCGTCGGCCGACGGGGCGAGCCTCCGCCATGCCGATCGCAAGGCCGAGGCAGCAGCCCGAGCCGCGGCGCGGGTCGCCGCCGTGAGCGACTCCGACGACGAGGCACCCCAGCGCAAGGGCCGGCGCAGCCAGCCGCGCGCGACCGAGAGCCTGAGCGGCGGCGAATGGGGCGTTGCGTCCTACTACTGGCAGCCCCAGCGCGTCGCCTCGGGCGGCTGGTTCAACCCGAACGCCATGACGGCAGCACACAAGTCGCTCCCCTTCGGCACGCGCGTGCGCGTGACGCGGCTCGACAACGGCAACTCGGTCGATGTGACGATCAACGACCGTGGCCCCTACATCGCCGGCCGGATCATCGACCTGTCGCGGGCCGCTGCCCAGTCGATCGGCATGACCGGCCAGGGCCTCGCGCGGGTGAAAGTCAGCATCCTCGGCCGCGGCTGATGCGGCCCGCCTTGGTCGGCCTCGCCTGATCGCCGGCGCGCTACCGGCTCATCGCCGGCCGCCAGCCGGCGGCAAGCGCGTCCGATTCCGAGCAGAACCAGCGCTTGCCCTTCTCGGGCTCGATGCGGATCTGCGCGTACCAGGGGCTCCACGGCATGTGGTAGATCTGCCCGTTGCGGGTGACGTTGCCCTTGATCGCGCAGCCGTTAGGCGCGATGTCGGCTGCACCGTCCCAGGCACGGCGGCGATACTCCCACGGCGGCGTCGCGTCGCCCTGCCAGATGCCGATGCGCAGCGCGCGCGCCTCCGCCTCGACCTCGACGTAGGCGCGCGAGTACTTGATGAACGCCCAGGCGAGGCCGCGGCGCACGAGGTCGGCGTTGATCTCGACGTCGCCCGTGCTGCAGACGCCGAGGTAGCGGCCGTAGCGGTCGGTGCCGCGCGGCTCGCAGCGCACCGTCTGGTCCTTCACCAGCCGGGCGACGTGCTCGGTTGCCGCATCGCCGCAGCGCCAGGTGCCGACCCATTTACGCCCGCAGGTCTGCCCGGCCTCCGGCGCGTCGATGCCTTCGAGGCGAATGCGGGTTTCGCCGATCTGGATCGTATCGCCGTCGATGACGCGGGCCTCGCCCGCGATCGGCTCGCTGGTTGCGCCGGCGTCGGCCGGAGGCGGGCTCAGGCTGAGGACGGTGGACAGCGCCAGCCCCGCGATCGCAAGGGTTGCAGCGTGTCGGGCGGCATGCCGCCGGAGTGATTCGCGCATAGGTTGCAACTAGCCGAGTCGGCCGCCAACAACCAGGCAGAATCGAGGAATATCCCGGCGATATCATGTCGATATCGCGGCTTAAGTTGCAACCAAAAGGCGAATCAGTTGGCCCGGACCGGGCCGGTTTCAGCCCCGCCCGAGCACGCCCGGCCAGTTGGCGTCGGCCCTGGCGATGTAGCCGGCGGGATCGCGCAGCCACTTCGCGTGCACGCGGCGCGAGGCGTTGAGATAGAGCCGGCCGTCGACGATCTGCCAGACCTCGGGATCGGCGCCGGCCGTGCCGCCGCCGGCGACCGCGTAGGCGCAGTAGCCGCCGTACCGGGGCAGGTAGGCCGCGGGACGAGCACGGAATTGGTCGCGGTTCTCCGCGCTCGAGAACCGCCACGCCGCGCCGTCATGCTCGAGCGTGAGGCCAGCGAGACCCCTTTGCGGCACGGCGCCGGCGAAATAGCTCACCGGGTCGTAGCCGCCGAGCGCGACGCCGGGCAGGAGCGAGGTATCGTAGCGCGGCTTCCCGCGTGGACGCAGCCGCTCGACCGCGAGACCGGCCGCGGCGAGGCCCGCGAGGCAGAGCAGCATGCGGCGTGACGGCATTGGCGAACTCCTGTGCGGCATCGAGCGCGGGAGCGGCGGCACGACATCACTGCCGGCCGCCGTCCGTCATTGATCACTTGGCCGCCACGCTCGACGTGATGGAGGCGATCACGCCTGCGGCCATCTTGAACTGCGGATCGCGATCCGCGATGCGGTGGCGCCGTGCGATCCAGGCGAAGTCGGTGTAGGACGCCCACACCCGGCCTTTCTCGTCCTCGCTGACGAGCAGGCGCACCGGCCAGTCCAGCCCGGCGTTGGGGTTCGAGGTGATGAATTGCGTGCCGAGCGGCGGATTGCCGAACATCAGCAGCGTCGAGGGGCGCAGCTTGATGCCGGCGCCGTCGGCGAGCTTCGCCTGGTCGACGGCCGAAAAGAACATGATGCCCTTGCCGGCGATATCCTGCTTCAGCCGGGCGATGGTCTCCTCGACCGGGTAGGCGCTCATCACGCGGACGACGCCGTCGCCCTCGAGCATGGCCTTGGCACTCTCCGCCTTCATGGCGGCCGGCATCCCGAGCGCCAGACCCGCGCCGATCAGGGCCAGCGCGGCAAGCGCGGTGCGGCGGGAGGAGGGGATCATCTTCATGGGAGTCTCCTTCGGTGTGAGGCCCGCGCAAGGGCGGCGAGCGATGCGGCTCACTCTGGCGGAGGCGCGCGGCCAGCAGAAATATCGTTTTGCTAGCGTGTCGATGCGGCACGGCTATCGCCGCGGCCAGAGGGATCAGCCGTCGAGCCGGTGTGCGAGCCAGATGGCTGCAAGGATCGCGAGCGCGATACCGCCGACGCAGGCGGTCCAGCCGAGCGTGACGAACACCTGCCCGAGCACCGCACTGCCGGCGAGCCCGCCGAGGAAGTAGCTCGCGAGATAGAGCCCGCTCGCGGCGCCGGGGTCGCTGCCGGCCGCGCGCCCGACGAACCCGGTCGCCGCCGCCTGCGCGAAGAACGTGCCGACACCGACCAGCGTCAGGCCGGCGAGAACCGGAGCCAGTCGCGGCGCGAGCAGCAGCGGCAGGCCGGCGAGCGCCAGCGCCAGTGCGCCCGTGAGCGTTGCCTTGACGCCGTAGCGCGCCGCGAATCGCCCGGCGAGCGGCGTCGTGAAGATCGACGGCAGGAACACGAAGTAGACGATGCCGATCGACATCATTCCGATCGAAAGCGGCGGCCGCGCGAGCACGAAGTTGACGTAGGTGAAGGTGCCGATGAACGCGAACAGGATGCAGAACCCAATGGCGAACGCGGAGCGGAGCGCCGGATCGGCGAGGTGCCGCCGCCAGATCGCGAGCGGCGAGCCTGCCGTGGCGGTAGCGGACCCGCTCGATGCATCGACGGCCGCCCGGTGCCGCAGCGCAGTCCAGGCGAGCAGCGCGCCCGCGACATTGAGCGCGGCGAACACCGTGAAGCTCGTCGCGACGCCGAGCGTGTCGGCGAGCGAGGCCGACAACAGTCGGCCGAAGAGATTGCTCGCGACGTTGCCGGTGATGTAGGCGGCAAAGCCTGCCGCGGTCGCGACCCCGCGCGTCGTCTCGGCCAGATGCGCCAGCGTCAGCGTGAAGGCGGCGGCCATGCACAGGCCCTGCACGACCCGGAGCGCCGCGAATGTCGCGAGGTCCGGCGCCGCGGCGAGCAATGCAGTCGGGAGTGCGAGCACGGCGAGGCAGAGGGTGACGCCGCGGCGGCGGTCGATGTGCCGGCTCGCGAACGCGACGACGAGGCCCGCCACGGCCATACCGAGCGTGCTGGCGTTGACGGCGGTGCCCATCGCCGCCGGGCTCACGCCGTACATGCGCACCAGCGATGGCAGGATCGCCTGGGTGGCGAACAGGTCGACGACCGTGAGAAACGCGAGGAGGCCGATCACGAGCTCGGCGCGGAGGCTGGAGCCGGCGATGCGGCCATCGACGTCAGGCGCGGCCGAGAGACTTTCGGCGCGCGCCGGGGCGACAATCATCGGGGTCATGACGTTCTCCGCGTGGTCTCTTATCAGGGCCCCCTGGTACGGATCACAGCGCTGATCACTTACGCCGAGGCCGGGGGCTGACCCAGATCAACGCCGATCAGCGCCTCCAATCGAGTTGCGGCACGTGCCACCGGGCCAGGAGGGCGACCCGGCGTCACGTGCCGGCAAATGCGACGGTGGAGCCTCGCCGTCACATCGTGTGGGGATCGGACTTCTCGTGCAGGATGTCGGCAGAGAGCAGCACGACCGGCTTGCTCGAGGTGTTCTTCCACCAGTGGGACGTCGCGTGCGTCTCGCTCGCAACCTCACCAGCCTTGTGGACGATCGGCACCGCGCACGAGCTCGCGTACTCGTTGATGCGGCCCGAGACGATGTAGATGATCGCGGGACGATCGGCGTGGCTATGCCAGGCGACCTCGCCACCCGGCTGCACGACGAGGCGGCGCAGGCGGAACTTGTGGTCCTTGAGCTTCGTCGCCTCCTGAGCGAGGTCGATCGAGGCGATGACCTTGTCGGTGACGTTCTTGTGGGCGGTCGCGCCGGCCTTCTGGCCGTTGGCAGTGACCTTGTCGGCCGGGCATTCGCCGGCGCTTGCCGAAGCGGCGGCGAGTGCGAGCGATCCAGCAGCGAGCGCGGCAAGGCCGAGCGACCGCCCGAGCGTGCCGCGGATTTTCGAGGACGTCGTCATGATCCAACACTCCATCTGATTGCGATTGGTGCAGCGGCGTCTGCCGCATCGACGCCGCAACACTGACGGAGGCGGGACGCGAGCTGAAATACCGATGCCCTCACGTATCGATAGCGTGGGGCTATCGCAGGCCGGCGACGGCACCAGCAGCGTGCGCTGAAAAAAAGGAGCGCCCCGAGGGGGCGCTCCATTCAGATCGGGACGGCGCGGGCGGGCTCAGCCGCCGACGATGCGGCCGTACTTGCGGCTGATCTCCCGCTCGAGCTCATCGGTCAGCACGCCGCCGCGCATGGCGATGTACTGGCCGACGATGCGATCGGCACGGGCCTGCTGGCCAGCGATCATGCGTTCATAGATCCGCCGCAGGAGCGGCTTGCGGACCGGCGCCGGCGCATCGGCAAGCGCATGGTCCATGGTCGTGTCTCGAGCCATTGGCGGCCTCCTTTCGTCGATCCGAAAGGGTGCATGCTCATGATCACCCTCGGATGCCTGGAAGGTGGGACGCTTCGCAGATGCGAGCAAGACTTTGGTCGTAGTTAACAGGCATGCGCATGGCGCATGCCTCGGAAATTACCATTGTTACATCTAGGTATTTTCTGGATTGTACGCTAGCGATCATGACGCATACGACAACTGCTTCGTTGGCCGGAGTGGCGATGCGGGAGTCGGGATTTTGCGCTGCAACATTCAATCCCGGAAGCGCGCGGACTGCCGGATCAGCACACCTAGAACAGGATGCTCGAGAACGAGCTCGAACCGAAATTCGCCACCGCCGAGATCGCGATGGGTGATCGTGCAGTCGCCCGGCGCGAGCCAGGGCGGAACACGCAGCGCGCGCCCCGCGATCTCGACCGCATAGCCGGCGCTGCGGAACACGAGCGCGCGATCCTCGACGCGCGAGGTCAGCCGCATCAGCAGCCCGTAGCCGAGATACTCCTCGAGGCCGGTCGGGCCGGAGAACCGCTTCACCGTCTGGATCACCTGCGGCATCCGGCGGCCGCGCGCGTACATGCGCGTCCAGATCTGGCCGCCGCAAGCGGGAGCCTCCTGCACGGTCGTGAGTGCGTGCCCGCTTGTCGCCTCGGCGAGCGGCAGCGGTGCGCCGACGAGACGCGCGAGATGGGCGAGGCAGCGGCCGGCGAAAGAGAGTCGCGTCTCGATGATCTCGCCCGCGTAGTGCTTGGCTTCTCCGGGCGCCATCTGCACCGAGAAGCGGCGGCGAACCGCCTCCGGCAGGCTCGCCCATGCATCGCGCGCGAACAGGTTGCTGAACCTTGCATCCGACACGGGTGGACCGGCCGCCACGAGCCGCCCGCGGCCGCGATCACAGAGGTCGAGCGCCGGAGGAGGACCCCGCTCCGATTGCGTCGGACCGGACCTCTTCAGCACAGCCACTGTGTGGATAGACCCGCCGCCGTCCATGACCGCCTCCCTGCAGGCGCCGTCTCAAGACCGCTCCCGCCGCCACGGCGTGCGCTCTGCCGGCGGCTCGGCATCGTTACCGGCCCGGGTGCCCTTCGGCAGGAACCGCAACACCGCGCCGCCGAGCCGCATCAGCGCGGTGAGCTTCGCCTTGGGCATGCGCCGGAGCTCGGCCGACCAGCGGTCGAGCATCTCGACGAAGTCGCGCAATTCGGCGATGCGCCTGCGGGAGGTGGCAGAGAGCTGGCGGTCGGCCTCGGCCTCGGCGGCGCAGGCGCGCAGCATGTCGAGCGTCGGGTCGATCTCGCGCGCCTTGCGGCCTTCCGCGATGCGCGTGACCATCTCCCAGACGTCCGCCTCCGCCGCGAAGAAATCACGGCGGTCGCCCATCACGTGCGCGCGGCGGATGAGGCCCCAGCCGAGCAGCTCCTTGAGCGCGGTCGACACGTTCGAGCGGGCAAGCGCCAGTTGCGCCGAGATGGCCTCCGCGGTCATCGGTGCCTCCGCCAGGTAGAGCAGTGCGTGCACCTGGCCGACCGACCGGTTGACGCCCCACACCGCGCCCATCTCGCCCCAGTGCAGCACGAACCGACGGGCCGCGGGGCGGAGGATTTCGATTTTTTCTGACATTTCTGTCATGACAGAAATGTCAAACATTTCTGCTCAAAAGTCAAGGGCGGCCGCCGGGCGCCAGCCTCCGGGTCGAGGGTCCGGCGATTGCGTGAAGGGTGCGCGCCGGGCCAGTGTCCGGCGATGGCAGGAGCCGCAACCATTCTCATCGCCGGCCCGACCGGGGCAGGCAAATCGGCGCTGGCGCTCGCGCTCGCCGGCACACGCGGCGGCACCGTCATCAATGCCGACAGCATGCAGGTCTACCGCGATCTCCGCGTGCTCACCGCGCGGCCGACGCCAGCGGAGGAGGCGCTGACCCCGCACGCGCTGTTCGGCCATGTCGACGGATCGCAGGCCTACTCGGTTGGACGCTGGGTCGAGGACGCGCGCAAGGCGATCGCGGTCGCCCATGCCGCGGGACGGACGGCCATCATCGTCGGCGGCACCGGGCTCTACTTCAAGGCGTTGACGGAAGGTCTTGCGCCAATTCCTCCCGTCCCGCCGCCGATCCGCGCGCATTGGCGCGGCGAGGTGCAGCGGATCGGCGCCGCGCGCGCTCATGCCCTCCTCGCCGAGCGCGACGCCGCGATGGCCGCCCGCCTCGCGCCGGGTGACGCCCAGCGCATCGTCCGCGCGCTCGAGGTGCTCGATGCGACCGGGCGATCGCTCGCGGCGTGGCAAGGCGAGCAGCGCCGCCCGGTCGTCGACGCCGCGAAGGCCGAGAAGCTCGTCGTGACCGCGCCCCGCGCCGTGATCCAGGCGCGCTGCGACGCCCGCTTCGTCGCGATGGTGGAAGGCGGCGCGCTGCCCGAGGTCGAGGCGTTGATCGCCCGCGGGCTCGCGTGGAATATGCCGGTCTTGCGCGCGCTCGGCGTACGGCCGCTCGCCCGCCACCTGGTCGGCGAGATCGGCAGGGCGGAGGCGATCCGGTCCGGCCAGATGGAGACGCGCCGGTACGTGAAACGGCAGGAGACGTGGCTTCGACGCAACATGACGTCGTGGGAGCGGCATGAAACGCAATAATATTGCGATTTCTCTTGCGCTTTCTTTTCATTAATTGACGGTTAACCGCCCAGTCGCCATTCTCCGCGCTCGATCGCGCGCACCCGCGCGGCATTTCCACCGCTTGCGGAGCACGCTGATGGCACGCACGATGACCGGCGCCGAGATGGTGATCAAGGCGCTGCAGGACCAGGGTGTCGAGCACGTGTTCGGCTACCCGGGCGGCGCCGTCCTGCCGATCTACGACGAGCTCTTCCAGCAGGACAAGGTCAAGCACATCCTCGTGCGCCAGGAGGGCGGCGCGGTGCATGCCGCGGAAGGCTACGCGCGCTCGACCGGCAAGGTCGGCGTCGTGCTCGTCACGTCGGGCCCCGGCGCGACCAATGCGGTCACCGGCCTCACCGACGCGCTGATGGACTCGGTGCCGCTCGTCTGCTTCACCGGCCAGGTGCCGACGCACCTCATCGGCTCCGACGCGTTCCAGGAGTGCGACACGGTCGGCATCACCCGCTCCTGCACCAAGCACAACTGGCTGGTGAAGAACCCCAACGACCTCGCTCGCGTCATCCACGAGGCGTTCTACGTGGCGCGATCGGGCCGGCCGGGACCGGTCGTCGTCGACATCCCCAAAGACGTGCAGTTCGCATCCGGCAACTACATCGGCCCCTCGAACATCCAGCACAAGACCTACAAGCCGCGCATGAAGGGCGATGCGGCGGCGATCGGCGCGGCGGTCGAGCTCCTGAGCCACGCCAAGAAGCCGATCTTCTATACCGGCGGCGGCGTGATCAACTCGGGGCCCAAGGCCGCGCAGTTGCTGCGCGAGATCGTCCGGCTGACCGGCTACCCGATCACCTCGACGCTGATGGGTCTCGGCGCCTACCCGGCCTCCGACAGGCAGTGGCTCGGCATGCTCGGCATGCACGGCACCTACGAAGCCAACATGGCGATGCACGACTGCGACGTGATGATCAACGTCGGCGCCCGCTTCGACGACCGCATCACCGGTCGGCTCGATGCGTTCTCACCGAAGTCGAAGAAGATCCACATCGACGTCGATCCCTCCTCGATCAACAAGAACGTGCGCGCGCACGTGCCGATCGTCGGCGATGCGGCCTACGTGCTCGAGGACCTGATCCGCGCCTGGAAGCTCGAGGGGCCGCAGCTCGACAAGGCGGCGCACAAGGCCTGGTGGAAGCAGATCGAAGGCTGGCGCGGGCGCCGCTCGCTCGCCTACCGCAACTCGCCCGACTTCATCATGCCGCAGTACGCCGTGCAGCGGCTCTACGAGGCGATGAAGGACAAGGACGCCTACATCACCACCGACGTCGGCCAGCACCAGATGTGGGGCGCCCAGTTCTTCCACTTCGACGAGCCCAACCGCTGGATGACATCGGGCGGCCTCGGCACGATGGGTTATGGCTTGCCCGCCGCGATCGGCGTGCAGATGGCGCACCCGAGGTCGCTTGTCGCCTGCATCTCGGGCGACGCCTCGATCCTGATGAACATCCAGGAGATGTCGACGGCGGTGCAGTACCGCCTGCCGGTGAAGATCTTCATCCTCAACAACCAGTACATGGGCATGGTGCGCCAGTGGCAGCAGCTCCTGCACGGCAACCGCCTGTCGGAGAGCTACACCGAGTCGCTGCCCGATTTCGTCAAGCTCGCGGAGGCCTATGGCGGCGTCGGCATCCGCTGCGAGAAGCCCGGCGACCTCGATGGCGCGATCCACGAGATGATCAAGGTGAAGGCGCCGGTGATCTTCGACTGCCGCGTGGCGAGCCTCGCCAACTGCTTCCCGATGATCCCCTCCGGCAAGCCGCACAACGAGATGCTGCTCGGCGAGGAGGTCTCAGACGAGCAGATCGGCTCGGCGATCGGCAAGGAAGGCAAGGTGATGGTGTGAGTTTCACAGGCAAAGTCGCTCGATCGGTGCCGGTCATTGCCGCTGGATCGCTGCTCGTCGTCTCGTCGGCCGCCTTCGCCCAGAAGACCAACTGGGACCGGGTCGCCCACATCAGGAAATCGGCGGAGCAACTCGCCGACCTGCAGAAGGTGCGCGGCGCCCTCGGCGCCTACGAGCACATCGCCGCCTGCTACAAGACGCACAGCCTCGCCTCGCGCTACGGTCAGGCATTCGAAGGCTGCATCGTGCTCGACTACATCCACTCGAAGGTGACCGCGGCCGTCTACGAGCGGCTGCCGATCGAAGATCGCAAAAAAATGGGCGCGCCCGAGCCCGCGGCGCTGGTCGGCGCCATGTCGAGCCGGATCAGCGGCGGGCTTTCGCAGTACAAGGTCGGCGAGAAGGAGGCGCAGGCCCTCATCGCGCTCATCGACAAGCACGGCATTCCGGCGTTCACCGCCGCCCGCTTCGGCAAGGACGGCGAGCCGAAGCCGAACTGACCGCGCAAATGCTCCGGAGCGATCATGACCAACCCCAATCCCCAGACCCATTACTCCGGTCCCGCCAGGATCGAGGCCGCGGAAAGCCGCACGCTGTCGGTGCTGGTCGACAACGAGCCGGGCGTGCTCGCGCGCGTCATCGGCCTTTTCTCCGGCCGCGGCTACAACATCGACAGCCTCACCGTCACCGAGACCGAGCACGAGAAGCACCTCTCGCGTATCACCGTCATCACGCGCGGCACGCCGGCGGTCATCGAGCAGATCAAGCACCAGCTCGAGCGCATGGTGCCGGTGCACCGCGTGGTCGATCTCACCATCCAGGGCGAGTGCCTCGAACGAGAGCTCGCGCTGATCAAGGTCGCGGGCAAGGGCGAGAAGCGAATCGAGGCACTGCGGCTCGCCGAGATCTACCATGCGGCCGTCATCGACGCCTCGACCGAGCATTTCGTGTTCGAGTTCACCGGCCCGACGATGGAGGTCGAGCGCTTCATCCGCATCATGACCGAGCTCGGTCTCGTCGAGGTCTCGCGCACCGGCATCGCGGCCATCGCGCGCGGTCCGAAAGGATTGTGATGCGGTCGGACCTTCGGCCACGCCGTTCGCGCTTCGCTTCCCTCCTTCAGGCCGGGGGGTCCAAAAAGAATCTCGCGACCTCCGGATGGTGATCCGACCGGGTGCTACCGGTTTCATCCCCTGCGGGTCGGCGCTCGCCGACCCCTTCAGTCGTGGGTGGGCGCGACCGCGCCCGCTCTCGCGCCGGCACGCGCCGCATCCACAAAATAAAGGGTGTCATCCCGGGCTTCATGCCCGGGACCCATGGCCCCGCACGCGCGATGTCGAGATCGCGGCGCGCGCTGCATCCAAAAAAACAGTTGTCATCCCGGGCTTCATGCCCGGGACCCATGGCCCCGCATGCGCGATGTCGCGCGCGCGGCATCGGCACACGCGTCGCGATCGCGCACGCTCCCTCGCGTCACGACCCGCCGATGCATGGGTCCCGGGCATGAAGCCCGGGATGACAATTGTGGGTGGGCACGACCGCGCAAATCTCTCGCGTCACGACCC
>Ga0209398_1000225_pt1 | contig 38841 bp, 18 predicted proteins | sample AshMeaBigSpring_FD_184125 | JGI IMG/M metagenome (GOLD analysis project Ga0209398, IMG submission 184125) | Groundwater microbial communities from Big Spring, Nevada to study Microbial Dark Matter (Phase II) - Ash Meadows Big Spring (SPAdes)... | ecosystem: Environmental > Aquatic > Deep...
CACCGAAGACGACCGGGTTGAGGAATGTGCGGGCGGCCGCGCTGTCGGAGGCAAGCGTACCGCCGTTGAGGACAAGGCTGCCGGTGCCGAGAGGGCCCGAGGAGATCGCGCCGACCGAGCCGGTGCTTGGCGCGCCAACCAGGAGCGTACCGGCCGCGAGCGTCGCATTGCCCGAGAAGGTATTGGCACCCGTGAGGAGGAGCGAGCCCGTCCCGGCTTTGGTGATCCCGAAGGCGGCCCCGGAATCGCCGATCGTTCCGCTCATGGTCAGGAGGGCGGTGGAATTGTTGATGAAGCCGGAGTTGCCAGCCAGGGTGGCCGGCCCGTCAAAGGTGAGGTTCTGCGCGGTAAATCCAGTTGATGGGGCGTTGACCGTCAGCGTGCCATTAAGGGAAATGGCATTGCCAACCCGGACCGCTCCGCCGCTCGTCGAGCGGATGCTCGCGTCGCTCATCGTGATCGTTCCGGTACCGAAGGCACCCGCCGTGAGGTTCCCGGTCGAGGCCGATCCGGTCGAGTTATCAAAGACGACGACCTTGCTGCCCGCCGCGAGGATCGTGCCGCCCGAGTAGTTGCTGGCGGCGTTGCCAAATTGGCCTTCGTTGCCAGTGCCACCCATCGAGAGAGTGAGCGTGCCGGTGCCGGTGACCGCGCCGCGGTAGGTGAGGTTGTTGGTTCCCGTCGCCTCGAGCACGCCATTGCCGGCGAGGGTCATCCCACGGTTGGCATTGATTGTCGTGCCGCTGCCAGATACCGCAAGCTTCGCGTCGTTGTTGAGGACGATCATCCCGGCGGTCGGCGTCGTCGGTGCCGTTCCGAGCTGGGCGTCGGTGGCGATGGCGACCTTGCCGCCGGTGATCGACGTTCTGCCGGTGAACGAATTTGTGGCGGTGAGCGTGAGGTTGCCCGAGCCGGCCTTGACGAGCGAGCCGGTGCCCGAGATCACTCCCGCGATCGTCTGGTCGGAATTTGTCGCCAGGGTGAGGCTTCCCTCGCCGATCGATGTCGTGCCGTTGTAAGTGTTCACGCCGTTGAGGACGACGTTTCCGAACGTCGCCAGCGACGAGGTTGAGACATTGTTGGCGACCGCGGCATTGACCGTGAGCGGGCTGGCGGAATAGTTGAAGAGCGAGAGCGTGCCATTGGCGGTGGCGGGCATGATCGACCCATCGCCGACGTTGGCACCGAGGGTGACCGCTGCCATGCCCGAGCCGACCATCACCGTCGAGGTCGCAATCGACTTTCCAGCCGTATCGACCGTGGCGGCGGTCGTCGTATTCTGGAAGAGCGTATTGACTGTCGTGGCATTCGCGCCGAGGGCGATATTTCCGCCGGAGCCCGGGGAATTGATCCGGACGTTGGTGGTCGCGCCGTCAGCGATTGTCGAGCCGGTGGCGGCGATGTCGGTGTAGCCGTCGTAACCGGTAATGCCCGTGGTGGCGTTGTAGGTCGCGAATCCCGAGCCGTTATAGACCGCCCAGCCGCCGATGATGCCGTTCGTGAGGGTCGGCGCGGACGTGAAGAGGATTTGGTTCCTGGTATCGGCACCGAGTCCGGTGCCCGTGAAGTTGACCGAGCCGCCGGTGCGTGTGAGCGCCGCAAACGTCAGCGCCGAGGTGTTCGAAGCCCCGGCCTGCGAGGCCGAGACCGTGTTCGCTCCCGCGCTGATCGTCAGATTGCCGGCGGATTCGCTGAAATTGGCGGCACCGGCATCGTTGGCGAAATCGAGCGTGCCGCCGGACATCGTAACCGTGGCATTGTTGCCGAGGCGGTCGCCATTGTTTGCAGCGGCCGAGTTGTCGAGTTTGAGCGTCGCGCCGTTTCCGACTGCGACGGCGGATGCCGCATTGATCGAACCGGCCGCACCGGTGAGCGCAAGCGTGCCTTGGGAAACCGCTGCCGGACCGGCGAACGTATTGGCTGCGGCGAGGGCGAGCGTGCCCGGCCCCGTCTTTGTGAGTCCACCGTTGGCGATGACGCCGTCGATCCGGGCGGCGCTATTGACAGCCAGCGAGCGGGTGGCCGTGCCGAGGTCCATACCTGCGGCAAATGTCAGCGCGCCGTTGTTCGTGGCATCGCCGATCGTGCCGTCGCCCGCGAAGACGACCGGATTGAGGATCGTGCGCGCGGCTGCGCTGTCCGACGTTAGCGCGCCGCCGCTGAACGTCACCGCCCCCGTACCGAGCGGGCCGGACGTGATCGCGCCGACCGAACCGGTGGCATCGGCAGCGAGTTGGAGCGGTCCGCCCGCCGTGAGCGTCGTGCCTCCCGCGTAGGTGTTTGCGCCCGCGAGCACGAGAGCCGCGCCGCCGGCCTTGGTGAGCCCGCCATTGGCGATCACGCCATCGAAGCGCGCCGGGCTGTTGACCGTCAGCGTGCGCGTGGCGGCACCGAGGTCGGTGTTCCCGCTGAACGTGAGGAGTCCGGAGTTGATTTCGTCACCGACCGCGCCATTTGCGGTGAACGCCATGTTATTGAGGATAGTGCGCGGGGTTGCGCCGTCCGAGGCGAGCGTGCCGCCGTTGAACGTGAGCGTGCCCGTGCCCAGTGCGCCGGAGGTCACGGCACCCGGTGCTCCCACCGAATCAACTCCGATGAGAACGCTGCCCTCGGTGAGGATGGTCGGCCCGGAGTAGGTGTTCGCACCGGTGAGCGTGAGCGCATTTGCGCCGATCTTATTGAGGCCGATCATCGTGGCCGGAACCGGGCCGGCGTAGGTGAAGCTGCCCGCCGTGGTATCGATGCCCGCATTCGACGTCGCGTTCATGGTGACGCCGGGAAGGGTGTTGGCGAAAAGGGCATCGACATCCGACGCCTGGAAGAACGAGGAATCGCCGCCGAGGACGCCGAGGGCGAGCGTCGCGCCCGGTGCCACGGTGGTGGTGCCAGTTTTGGCAGTCACATTGCGGTAGGAAAGTGCGCCTTCCGAAACCTGAGTGCCGCCCGTGTGCGCATTTGCACCCGCAAGTGCCTGGGTGCCCGCCCCGATTTTGATGAGCGAGAATCCCGGGGCACCGGAAAGAACTCCGGAGTAAGTATGGGTCATGCCGGCAGCCGGGTTCAGGCGCAGCGAGGTGACATTTGCAGGCAGCGTATAATTTCCGCCACCGGTGAGGCCGCCGAAGACCGGAGTGTTGACCGTCGCGAGGTCAAGCACGCCCGCGCCCGAGGGATCGTAGGCGCTGCTCTGGATCGCACGTTCATTGGTGAGCGAGAGGTTGCCGGCCGAGACGCGGGTGATCCCCGTGAACGTATTGGCATTCGAGAGGATCAAGGTGCCGAAGCCATCCTTGTTGATCCCCGAGGCACCCGATTCGCTGACGACTCCCTCGAAGCGGGCGGTCGAACCGGATGCGACGCTGATCGTGCGGGTCGAATTGCCGAGCGAGGCATTTCCGCTGGCGGTGAGGTTGCCGGTGCCGTCGGCGTCGCCGAGGGTTGCGTTGCCGTCCAAGAAGATAGCATTGAAGATCGTGCGCGCCGCCGCGCCGACAGCGGCCAGCGTGCCGCCGTTGACATGGAGGTTCCCCTTCCCGACCGCGCTCGAGGTGATGTTGCCAGGCATGCCGAAGCTGTCCGCGCCGATGCGGAGGGTGCCGTTGCCGGAGACCGTGGTATTGCCGGCATACGTGTTGTTTCCGTTGAGGACGAGCGTACCCGGACCTCCCACGGCGAGCCCGCCGACCGTCGAGTTACCGCCGTTCGTCACGGTTCCGTTGATCACGACCGTGCCGTTCGCTGTGGCAGCGTTTCCAAACTGGACCGTGCGGTTGGTGGCATCGCTGCTGAGGGCGAGGTTGCCAATGGTGACATTGCCCTTCGCGTTGGCCACGCTGAGCACATTCGTGGCGGCCGTCGTATTCGTGTTTATGACATTGCCGAGGTTGAGCCCGGCGGTCCCGGCCATCGTGATCGTGGCACCGGTCGCCGTGATGTTCGTGCTGAGAAACGTGAGCGTGTGGGTTCCGCCGAAGGTGTAGCTACCGCCGATCGCGAGCGGTCCGGCATTGGCCAGCGTGTGATCGCCGCCGCTGGTGTTATTCAGAGAGCCTCCGGTGATCGTAAGCCCTCCGAGCCCACCAATCGCCTGATCGCTGTCGAGGTTCAGCGTTCCTGCCGTGAGCGAAGTGAGGCCTGCATACGTGTTATTTCCTGCCAGCGTGAGCGCGCCGGCACCCGCCTTGGTGATCCCGCCGTTACTGATGGTTCCGTCGAACCGGGTGGTGCCGGCCGCGACAGTGAGCGTGCGGGTGGCGTTGCCCAGCGTGGCATCGGCAAGGAATGTCAGCGTCCCGTTGCCGGCTGCTGTTCCGAATGTCGGGTTTCCGCCGAAGACGACCGGGTTGAGGATCGTGCGGGCTGCCGCGCTGTCCGAGGCCAGCGTGCCGCCGTTGAGGACGAGGCTACCGGTGCCGAGGGGACCGGAGGTGATCGCGCCGACCGAGCCCGTGCTGCTTGTGCCTGCGAGCAGGGATCCGGAAATGATCGTCGTATTGCCCGAGAACGTGCTCTGGCCCGAGAGCGTCACGGTTTCCGCGCCCGCGCCCACCTGTCCGATCTGGATGCCGGAAGCCGTCGATGTGCCGCCGTTCGAGATGACGCCGGTGACGGCGACCCTGCCGGTGCCGGCGGCGTTTCCGAACTGGAGGACGCGGTTGGTGGCATTGCTGCTGAGCGTGAGGTTGCCGATCGTGACCGTGCCGTTGGCATTGGCGATGTTGAGGATGTTGGTGGCCGCGAGGGTGAAGTTGTTGGCCACGTTGCCGAGGTTGAGCCCGGCGGTGCCGAGCATCGTGATCGTGAAGCCGGTGCCGGTATTATTGAACGCGGTGTTGGCGAACGTGAGGGCGTTCGACCCGCCGAACGTGAAGCCGCCGGTGATCGAGAAGAGGCCGGCGTTCGAGAGCGTGAGCGCGGAGCCGCTGGTGTTGTCCAGCGTGCCGACGGAAACCGTGAGGCCGCCATTGCCGCCGATGGCGGAAGAATGATTGAGGTTGAGCGTGCCTGCGGTGAGCGAAGTGAGACCGGTGTAGGAATTATTCCCCGAGAGGGTGAGTGCCGAGGCACCGGCCTTGGTAATGCCGCCGGAATTCCCGATCGCGCCCGAGAGGACGACCGGGCTGGCCACCGTGAGCGTGCGCACCGCCGTGCCGAGGTCGGCCGCTCCGGCAAACGTGAGCGTGCCGTTGTTCGTCGCATCGCCCAGCGTGGTGTTCCCGGCAAACGCAAGCGCGTTGAAGATCGAGCGGGTGGCGTTGCCATCCGAGCTGAGATTGCCGCCATTGAAGGCGAGCGTTCCCGTGCCGATCGCCGACGACGTGATGTTCCCCGCCGTGCCCACCGAATCCACGCCGATCTTCAGCGTGCCGGCGGTGAGTGTGGTTCCGCCCGCGTAGGTATTGTTCCCGGCGAGTGTGAGGGCGGGTGCTCCGAGCTTCGTGATCCCGAGGTTGGAAGCCGGAATATCCGTGGCATACGTCACGTTGCCGGTGGTCGCGTTGCCGTTGGCGGTATTCAGGGCGAGGCGCGAGCCAAAGACGAAGCCGGCCCCGTTATTCGCGATGAGGGCACCGATCTCGGACGATGTCCAGTCGGAGGTGCCGCCGAAGTTGACCGACAGCGTGCCATTCGCGCCGACCGCGACCCGACCCGGAGTGGCGTAGCCCGCGAGCGAGGGGACCGTGGGAATGGAAAGCGTGCCCGCAGCGACAGCCGTATTGCCTGCGAACGTCGTGTTGTTACCGGTGAGGACGTGCGTTCCGAGTCCGATCTTGGTGATCGTGGCATTGCCGCCGAGCGTGCCGGAATACGTGATCGTGGTTCCGTTGCCGGGATTGAGCGAGAGGTTGGTGACGTTTGCGGGAATCAGGAAATTGCCCGACCCGGTGAGCCCGCCGAATGTCGGGGTGGTCACAGACGAGAGGTCGAGGATGCCGGCGCTGGCGGTATCGAACGCACTGTTCTGGATCGCGAGATCGCTGGCAATTTTGAGCGTGCCGGCAGTGACACGGGTCGTGCCCGTGTAGGTGTTGTTGCCGTTGAGCACGAGCGTACCGACGCCGCCCTGTGTGAGGGTTCCGGTGCCGCTGATGAGCGAGTCGAAGTCGGTGCCCTGGGTGAAGATGTCCGAGCGGTTGAAGACCAGCGTGGCATTGTTTGTGATCGGACCGAACCCGAGGTTGCCGGTCGTGCCGCCGTTGCCAACTTGGAGGGTTCCGCCCACGACACGAGTTCCCCCGGTGTAGGTGTTGTTGCCCACGAGGACGATCGTGGCACCGCCCGCCTTGGAGAGCTGCCTGGCGCCTCCGGTCTCGCTGATCGATCCGCTAATGTAGGCAGGTCCCGAATAGGAGCCGACGAACCCGTCGTCGGTGCCGGTAATCGTTCCGTTGAGTGTCACCGGTCCCGCCCACGTCGCACCGGTGTCAAGGCGGAGCTGGCCGAGCGACTCGCCGGTATCGCCGCCATTAAGAACGATGGTGGCATTGTGAGTGATGGCACCGGTCGTATAAACGGCACTGTTGGTGAGCATGTTGACTGTGGCGGCTGCATTGTCCGCGCCGTTCAACTGGACTTTGCCCGCGCCCGCGACGGCTCCGACGCCGATGTTCCATGTTCCGGTGAAACCCGAGTAGTTTCCGTTGAGGAGCGTAGTGTTCTGGCCCGTGCTGAGCGAGACGTTGATGACGCCGTTTCCGCTGAGGGACTTCGAAAGCCCGGTGTAAGTGATCGATGTGCCGACCTCGGTGAGGTTCAGCGTGGCATTATTGACCACCGTGCCCGAGCCGAGCGCGCCCGCCTTCGCAGCGATAACCAGGCCCGAGCTGATCGTCGTGCCGCCCGAGTGGGTGTTGTTTACCGGCAGAGTGAGATTGCCGCCACCGGTCTTCACCAGCGTGCCTGCGCCCGAGAAGATCGTCGTCGGCGAGTAGTCCGAATTCGATGCCAGGATGAGGCTGCCGACGCCGATCGTCGTGTTGCCGGTGTAGGTATTCACGGCATTGAGCGTGACGTTGCCCTTGGTCGAAAGGGCCGAGGCCCCGCCGTTGTTGGCGATGACCGCGTTGATCGCCAGCGCGTTCGACGAGTCGTTGGTCAGCACGAGCGAGCCGTTCGCGGTGGCTGCGGTCAGGAAGCCATCGTTCAAAGCGGCACCGATGGTGAGCGATTCCTTGCCCGCACCGACAAGAAGACCTTTTGTAACGAACGTCTTGTTCGCGGTGTTGACCGTCGCGGCAGTCGTTGTGTTTTGGAAGAGAGTGTCCACGACCGTCGTCGGATCGCTCAGCTCGATATTTCCAACGGTGCCGGGGGCGTTGATCCGGTAGCTCGCGGTCGCATTGCTCGTGATCGTCGATCCGCGCGCGTCGATGTCGGTGTAGTTGATGAATTCGGTCACACCGAGAACCGGGTCGTAGGTCGCATACCCGAGGCCGTTGTAGGTCGCCCAGGCCCCGATTTTGCCATCCACCAGGACCGGGTTGATCGTGAAGAGGATCCGGTTCCGGGTATCCACCCCGAGTCCGGTGCCGGTGAAATTGACCGAGCCGGCGACGTAGTTGAGCGAGGCGAATGTGAGCGTCGAGTTATTTGTCGCGGCCGCCTGGGCGGCCGAGACGGTGTTCGTGGTGCCGCTGGTGATCGTGAGGTTACCGAGCGACTCGCTGAAATCGGCCGCGCCGCCGTCGTTGGCGAAGTCGAGCGTGCCGCCGGTCATCGTGATCGTGGCATTGTCGCCGATGCGGTCCGGGTTGTTGGCGGCTGCGGTGTTGTCGAGTTTGAGTGTGCCGCCGACCCCGAGGGTGACCGCGCTTGAAGCGCTGATCGTCGCGTTGGCACCGGTGAGCACGAGCGAGCCACCGGTGACCGCCGTCGTGCCGTTGTAGGAATTGGCGGCCGTGAGGGTGAGCGTGCCATTGCCCGCCTTTGTCAGCCCGCCGTTGCTGACGACGCCGTCGATCCGTGCCGCGCTGTTGACCGTGAGCGTGCGGGTGGCATTGCCAAGGTCGGCATTGGCTGCGAGTGTGAGCGAGCCATTGTTGGTTTCGCTGCCGAGGCCGCCATTTCCCGCGAACGTGACCGGGTTGAAGATCGTGCGGGAAGCCAGGCCGTCGGATGCGAGCGTGCCGCCCGCGAACGTGAGGTTTCCGGTGCCGACTGCGCTCGAGGTGATTGCGCCGACCGCGCCGACGCTGTCGGTGGCGACCTGGAGGATGCCGGTGCTGAGCGTGGTATTGCCACTATAGGTATTGTTGCCCGCGAGGGTGAGGTTGCCCGCGCCCGCCTTGGTGAGCCCGCCGTTGCTCAGAATCCCGTCGAACCGGGCTTCGCTGTTCACGGTGAGCGTGCGGGTGGCATTGCCGAGGTCGGCGGCGGCCAGGAATGTCAGGTTGCCGGTGTTTGTGAGGCTGCCCACGACGCCGTTGCCAGCGAACACGACTGGGTTCAGCACCGTGCGGGCGGTGAGTCCGTCCGACGTGATCGCGCCGCCGTTAAACGTGAGGAGTCCGCTGCCGATCGCGCTGGAGGTGATCGCGCCGACGGTGCCGACCGGGTCAACCCCGATCTGGACGGTGCCCGCCGTGAGGAATGTCCCGCCGGTGTAGGAATTGTTGCCGGTGAGGAGGAGGGCATTGGCACCGAGCTTGTTCAGGCCATGTCCACCTGCCTGGGTGGTCGAGTAGGTGAAGTTTCCGGCCGTGGTGTCGATGCCCACGTTGGCCACGGGATCCATCGCAGCCCAGGTCAGGTTGCCTGCAAAAAGGTCGTCCACATCGGTGGAAGAATAATACGTGGCATTCCCGCCGACGCCGAGTCCGAGGGTGGCCCCGGCGGCGACGCTGGTAACGGTTCCCGGGGCCGACGACCTGGCGGCGACGTTCATGTAGGTGAGCGTGCCGGCAATGATCGTTGTGTTGCCGCTATAGGTGTTCGCACCCGAAAGGATCTGGATGCCCTCGCCGGTCTTGGTGAGGGTGGCGTTGCCGGACAGGATGCCGGAGTAGGTGAGGGAAATATCGGTGCCAGGGTTGAGCGTGAGGCCGGTGACATTGGCGGGAAGTGTCAGGTTGCCCGATCCTGTGAGTCCGCCGAATATCGGGCTGTTCACTGCGGTGAGGTCGAGCGTGCCGTTGCCGGTGATGCTGGTGTTGAACGGGCTGTTCTGGATGGCGAGATCGTTGGCCAGCTTGAGCGTTCCCGCCGTGATGCCGGTCACGCCGGTGTAGGTATTTGCCCCGTTGAGGATGAGCGTTCCGTTGCCGGATTGCGTGAGCGTGCCGGTCCCGGTGATGAGCGAACCGAACTCCGTGCCCTGCGTGACGGTATCCGAGCGTTTGAAGACGAGCGTTGCGTTGTTGGTGATCGGCCCGAGACCGAGGCTACCGGACGTGCCGGAATTGCCAACCTGGAGGATGCCGGAAAGAATCGTGAGCCCACCGGAGAACGTGTTGTTCCCGCTGAGTGTGGTGGTTGCCGTGCCATTCTTCGTGAAGCTGCCGGTGCCGGAAATGTTGCCACTGACAGTAAATGTCGCCTCGGCCAGCAGGGCGGCATCCCCGGAGACGTTGACCGGACCTGCCCAAATGTTCTGCGTGGTGGCATTCGCGGTATGCCCGCTGCGGAATATCGAACCACCATTGAGGTTTAACGTCCAAGCATGGGCGGAGGTCGAGTCATACATCCCGAGCTTGGCTCCGCTGTTGACGGTGAGGGTGTTGTTCAGGCTTCCCACGAGGTTGGTGGTGGTGGACAGGTTGAGTTCGCCCTCGTTGATGACAATATGCCCGGGATTGCTCACTGCGGCGGCGACGAGTGCCACGTAACTCGTGCCATTCTTTGTGAGCGTGAAGTTGCCCAGATTGAGCGTGGGGGTGGAGTTGCGCAGATCCCAGCGCGCGCCACTGCCGCCGATCGTGGCATCGGCGGCCAGCACGATGCGGCCGAGGGCGTTGATTTGCTCGGCACCGGTGTTGACGATGGCACCAGTGCCATCCACTCCCGAACCGGCGATGGTGATGACCTCGGTGGTGAGGTTCTGGCCACCGATATCGAGTGTCGCGCCGGAGGCGACGGTCGTTCCGTTGGCGGTCGTACCCAGCGAGGCATTGTTGCCGGCCGTGAGGGTGCCGGCAGAGATGAGGGTGGCTCCTGTGTAGGTGTTGACACCGTTGAGGATCAAATTGCCGGTGCCGGTCTTCGTGAGCGCGCCCGCGCCGCTGACCACGCCGTTCAGGCTCAAGGCCGTCGCGGTGTCGGTGCTAACCGTTCCGGTTCCGCCGGTGCCGAGGACGAACCGTTGGGTCGAAGTAAAATTTGCGGTGGTGGCGAGCGTCGCATTCCCCGCGAACGTCAGGCTGCCGGTCGATGCGCCGAGCGCGGTGGCGCTGCCGACTAAAAGCGTTCCATCATTGAGGACGGTGCCGCCGGAATACGTGTTATTGCCGGAGAGAGTGAGGTTGCCCGTGCCGCTTTTGACGAGCGTGCCGGTCCCGGAGAGGATTCCGGCGAGGGTTTGGTCGGAATTGCTGCCGAGCGTGAGGTTGCCGGCCCCGATGTTGACGGGGCCGGAAAACGTGTTCGCGCCATTGAGGGTCACGTTGCCCGAGGTGGCCAGCGAAGAGGCGCTCGTATTGTCGGCGATGACGGCATTGATCGTCAGCGCGCTCGGAGAATAGTTGAACAGCGAAAGCGAACCGCCGGGTGCAGCCGCCATGAGCGTGCCGTCGCCGGGTGCCGCACCGATTGTGAGTGCCGACATGCCGGAGCCGATCATGACCGTCGAAGTTGCCAGTGTATTCCCGGCCGTCTCGACTATGGCCGCCGTCGTCGTGTTTTGGAAAAGCGTGTTCACGTTGGTCGGGTTTGCGCCGAGGGCGATATTGCCACCGGTGCCCGCCGCATTGATCCGCACGTTGGTTGTCGGTCCGTCGGCGATCGTCGAGCCGAGCGCGTCGATGTCGGTGTAGCCGGTGTAGGCCGTGATGCCGTTGGTTGGGTCGTACGAGGCGAACCCGGTCCCGTTATACGACGCCCACCCGCCGATGATCCCGTTGATCAGCGTCGGCGCGGTCGTGAAGAGGATCCGGTTCCGGCTGTTGAGGCCCAGACCGGAACCCGTGAAATTGACCGAACCGTCGGTGCGGGTCAGCGTCGCGAACGTGAGCGACGCGTTGTTCGACGCCCCGGCCTGGCTTGTTGTAACCGTGTTCATGCCGCTGGTGATCGTCAGGTTGCCGGCCAGCTCGGTGAAGTCGGCCGCACCGGCGTCGTTCGAAAAGTTCAATGTTCCGCCGTTCATCGTGATCGCTGCCGAGTCGCCCAGTCGGTCGCCATTGTTGGCCGCCGTCGTATTTTCGAGGTTGAGCGTGGTGCCGAAAGCGATCGTGACCCCGGCGGACGTTTTGATTGTGCCGTTTGCGCCCGAGATGCTGATCGTGCCGGCATTGATCGCTGTGGCGCCGGTGAACGTGTTGCCCCCCGTGAGAGTGATCCCACCCGCACCGACCTTCGAGAGCGAGCGGCTTCCACCGGTTTCGCCAATCGCACCGCTGATCGTGCCCGTCGTGCCGCTCAATGAACCCACAAACCCGTCTCCCGCGCCGGTGATCGCTCCTGCCAGCGTGACGGCACCATTCCACGTCACGCCATCCAGCCGGAGCTGCCCGTATGCCTCTCCGGTATCGCCGCCATTGAGAACCACACTGGCATTGTGGACGAATGTGGGACTGTTGGAATAGATCGTGGCATTCGCAAGCACGTTGATGGTGGCGGCGGCGTTATCCATGCCATTCATCACCGCTTTTCCACCGGCGCCTGAAATGTTCCAAATCCCGGTGTAGGCACTGTAGTTGCCGGTCAGATTCGAGGCGGCCGTGCCCAGCGCGACATTCGTGGTTCCGTTGCCGCCCAGTGCTGTCGAGAGCCCGGTGTAAGTGATGTCGGCGGCTGTTCCGGCGGTCAGGTTCAGGGTGGCATTGTTGATGACGCCGCCCGTGCCAAGCGAGGCGACAGCAGCGACCACAAGCGTACCTGCACTGACGGTTGTGCCACCGGAAAATGTGTTGGTTGCGTTGATGGAAAGCGTCCCGGCACCCAGTTTCGACAGGGCACCGGTGCCCAAGATCACCTTGTTAAAGGACTGTGAGCCGACGACATTAAACGCCAGCGTTCCGCTGTTGGTAACATTTGCGGTCGTGGAGATCACACCGTCGGTCACGCCATCGCCAATCTGAAGAGTGCCTCGGTCGATGCGAGTCACTCCGGTATAGGCGAGAGTGCCCGGGATCGTGAGCGTGTTCGCGCCGAGCTTGACCATGCCCTTGGTGTTTGTGGCAAGGGTGGTGCCATAAGTAAAGTTGCCCGCCGTCGTGTCGATCCCCACGAGCGAAGTCGCATTGTTGATGACTTGTGTGAGGTTCCCGGCAAAGAGCGAATCGACATCGGCCGAAGTGAAGAAGGTTGGTCCGGCCCCGACCCCAAGGCCAAGAGTGGCCGCTGCGGCCACCGTGGTGTTTCCGGTGACTGGCCGGGCACCCGTGTTCCGAAAGGTCAGGGTGCCGGATGTCACGGTCGTATTGCCCGTGTAGGTGTTGGTCCCCGAGAGAGCGACCTCGCCACCGGCACCGGTCTTGGTGAAGCCGGCCGCGCCGTTGGCCAGGAGATTGGCGGAAATCACCGCCGTGCCGAGGGTGTTGGTCGCGCTGTAGGAATTGGCAGCAACCCCGCTGGTGGTGAGGTTGCCATTTGCGATGGTATCGCCGGTGGCCGGGGCACCGGACACGAGGACGGTGGGAACGTTGATTGACTGGCCGCCGAGGTCGATGCCACCGCCACTCATTGTTAGGGTGGCGTTGCTGATCGAACCGGCTCCGGAAAGGACCAGGCTTCCCGCCTTCACGGTGGTTGCACCGGTGTAGGCATTCGCTGCGGTGAGGGTGAGCGTGTTGGCACCGAGCTTGACGAGCCCCCGCGTGCTCGCCGCGATGCCTGTCGAAAGTGTGAAATTCCCTGCGCTGGTGTCGATTCCAACATTTGACGTGGCATTGTTGCTGACATTCGTCATGTTGCCAACGAAGAGGCTGGTGATGTCCGTCGATGTAAAGTAGCTGCCCGCATCGGCGACGCCGAGCGCAAGGGTGGCCCCGGAGGCCACCGTGGTATTTCCGCTTACCGGCTTCGCGTTCGTGTTCAAAAACGTGAGGATGCCCCGATCGACCGTCGTGCCGCCGTCGTAGGTATTGTTGCCGCTGAGAACGATGAGGCCGGTCGGGTTGTTCGATCCGCCGCCGTTGAACGTGGAGGTTGCGATTTTTCCGCCTGCGCCGGAAATGTCACCGTTCAGGAAGATCCCCTGGGCACCGACATCCGAAGCGATGCCGAGCGTGTTGGCATTCAGGTTGATCGTGGCGGTGTTTGTGAAGGTCAAGGAGACGTCCGCCGCACCGCGTGCCATCAGAGTCGAGTTGGCCGAGAGCGATGTGGCGCCCGTCCACGTATTGTTTCCAGCACGGCTCCGGATCGTGCCGCCTGCAAGGTCCGTGGTGATCGAAAACGTCAAATTGCCGCCCGAACCCACCAGCCCCGCAATCGTTTCCGTCCTGAGCGCGCCCAAGTTCAAGATCCCCTGCTGGAGCTTGAGTGCGGTGGTGCCCAGTGCTCCGGAATCATCCACGATCATGTTCGTGTTGGCATTCGTTCCGTTGAGGGTCACCGACGTGAGCCCGGTGTTGTTGGCCTTGATGAAAATCGCGGAGGCATTACTCAAGTTGCCCGTGGTGGGAGTGAACGTGACATTGCCCATTAACAATGCGGAGCTGAAGAAGCCGTTGCTGCCCGATGAAACGACGCCACCAGCCCCGAAATCGATCACGTTGGCACCCGAGCCGAACAGGTTTGTGGTTCCGGCAGCAACCGTCAATCCCGTTGCCGAAACATTGCCACCGAGTGTGACGCTCGACGTGGCATTGAACGTGGCCGTGTTGCCATCCGCCCAAATCGTCGCGTTTCCGAGCGTGTTGAGTGTCCAGTTATTTCCGGTGCCCACCGACCATATGCCGGTGCCGCCGAAGGTCGCACCGTTTGCCGTCCAAGTGAGGTTTGCGGCCGGGGCGGTCGGCGGAGCCGCGAAAACGAGTACGGCGAGAAGTGCTGTACATGCGGCAACCGGAATACGAAAGCCGGAAACAGCAGCAGAAGTGCTTGGTTTTGTCTTCATGGTAAGGAAACGTTCTATGATTTGGCGGGGGAGGGGAGAGCCCAAGAATCCCAAAGTCTTATTCACCAGCTGAATTTTTTCAACCTTAATCCAAAGAGGAACTTTGGTTTTTTGATTGGAAATCCAGGGGCGTTTCCATGGATGGTCGCACCATGGTTCCCGTAGACCCGCCCGTTCCAACACCTCGCCTTGCGGGGCTCTGGCACCCCATCGGAAGCAAGTCAGCGATAGCGCAGCAAGGCAAGCCTTTCAATGCGCCCCTTCCGGGCTGCCCGCAGCGATCGTCACGCGACCTCCGGCCGTAGAGGGCGCGGCTACTTCCCTCGCTTGAATGTTGGTGCCGGCAGATTTTCCGGCAAGCCGAGGGGCTCGACGACCTCCTCCTGATCATCCTCCTGGCGAACCGGGCGGCCTTCGGCATCCATGAGTCGGGCGGTCACAAAGATGATGAGGTTGCGTTTGATCTTCTGGTCGACATCCGAGCGGAAGAGGCGACCGGCGATCGGGATATCGCCGATGATCGGCACCTTGTCCTGTACTTTCTGGACATCCTCGCGGATGAGTCCGCCAAGGGCAACGGTCTGGCCGTCCCAGATGCTCACGTTCGTGACCACCTTGCGGGTCGAGAAGATCGGCTGGTTGACGACGTTCTCAGTCAGCACGCTGGATACGATGCTCACAGTCAGGGGGTCGAAGGCCGGTCCGAGGATCGGGCTGCCGTAGTTGATGAAGCCGTCGAACTCGACAACTTGGGGCGAGAGGCTCAGATCGATCGTGTAGTTATCGGGACCGACAAGCGGCTCGACTTCGAGCGTGACGCCCACATCGCGCGACTGGAACGCAGTCGGGGTCGAGGGCGTGACCAAGCCCTGCGAGCTAAACGCCCCTTCGGAGGCAGTGCCCTGGATGTAGTTGGTGGCAGGCGGAGGCTCCGGCGGGTTGAACTCGGTGGGGTAAGGGAAGTTGCGAACGACCTTGATCGTGGCGCGACTGCCGCTCTTGGTGGTGACTTTCGGTGCGCTCATGAGATCGACACCCTTTTTCTGGTTGAGGGCGCGGATCACGACCTGGAACTGCGGGTTGGTGAAAATTCCAGAAATGCCGAGGATTCCCGGTGCCGCAGCAACAGCACCCGGGTTGATCCCGGCGATGAGAGCATCGAGGGAATTCGCCGAAACCGCCGCGTCTGGCGTAACGCCATAGCCGGACCGAAGACCGCCGGTGACCGGGTTCGTGCCCACCGCCTGGCTGCCTGTGACAAACGGGTACACGGTGGAGTTCACAGGCTGGTTGTAGCCCACCGTTCCGCCAGCACCATACATCCCGCCACCGACCGAGAACGGTCCGACGAGCCAGTTGAACCCGAGCTCTTTGAGGTTGTTCTGGGAGATCTCGAGAAATTTGGATTCGATTTCGACCTGCTTCGGTTGCCCCTCGGCGGCGGCATCGACGATCATCGAGACGAGGTCGAGGGCATCCTGAGTGTTGCGCACGGTCATCTTTGTGCCACCCGGAGGATACTGGGCGGAGGCTCCTTCCGGGAATACGACTCCCTGATCCTCAAGGAACTTCTTCGCATCGACACGGTCGCGGAGGCGGGGGGTATTGATGTTGGGACCGGCACCCGCCGTTGGCGCCGCCTCGGCAGGGGCCGCGCTGGCATCTGCGGGAATAAAGCCCGGCGGGACATTGAATTCCTTGGTCAGGAGCTCGTCGGTATTCTCGGTCACCGGGACGATCGAGACGGCATACGGCTCGATCTTGTATTTCAGGCCCGCCAGATCGGTCAGGTAGCGAAGCGCCTCGATGAGCGGAACGTTGTTGAGCGCCAAGGTGACACGGGTATCCGCAGTGGCAGGGGCCGGGCCGGCACCGGCCGCCGGCGCAGCAGCGTCGCCGGGAGGCGGAACAGCACCGCCGGCAGCCGGCGCGGGGCCTACCGCCGAGGCCAGCTTCAAGACGATATTCACGCCCTTTTTCTGGGTGGCATCGTCCGTCGATGTGTCGAGCTGCTTGCTGAGCTGCTTGAGCCGGTCGACGGCCTCGCGGATCGTGACGTCCGTGAGGTCGATTTTCGGGATCATGATCCTGTTGAGCTTTGCGGTGATCGCCTCGACCGAGGTGGATGAATTGCTGCGGTTCTGCTGGTTGTCGCTCGCGCGGGTCTGCGCCCGCTTCACCGGTCGTTCCCAGGCGCGTGTAACCTGCCAGAGCATCCGGCTGCGCGTCTCATTGTAGGCGGCACCGTAGTAGTTCGCCTTCTGCTTGTTGACATTTTCGATTCCGAGGCGTGCGGCGCTGTTGTAGCGGTCGATGTTGAGGACCTGCTCGTAGCGCTTGACTGCGAGGTCAAACCGCCCGGTGGCATAGAATCCGTCAGCTTCGACAAGCAGCTTGACCACCTGATCGCGGTCGGCAGCGAACTGCGGCGTGACGGTTTTATTGAAGACATCCGACTGCTCGAGGTTCGAGAGAAACTGGACGGCCGGCTTGTACCCGGGATTGAACTCCGGGAGGAGGACGGTCTTGGCCACGCGCTCGGCGTCGCTGTAGCGGCCGTTCTTGACGAGGTCATTGGCGTAGGCCACGCCGATCTCGCTGAAGCGGACGATCGCGTTGTTGCGGCGGATGAGCGTCATGCCCCCGGCGGGAATCTTTTCCAGGGCGTCGAGGTAATCCAGGTAGGCCTGTTCGTAATTTTTGTCCTTGGCGGCCTGCTCGCCCTTGGCGATGAGCTTCTCGGCAACGAGAACCTCCTCCTGCCGGCGGGCGGTCTCGCGGCTGGAGATCGTTGGCAGGCTCTGGGCCTCAACGACCGGCGCCAGAAGAGTGAGAGCTGCGGACAACACCATCATCCCCCGCAGCGGGATTCGATTCTGCCGGGAAGTACTGGTCAAGGGGGCTTTGGGAAAATTCAATTTCATCGGTTCGGCTCGGGAATGCTATTGGGGGAGTGGGACGGACAGCGCGTCGCCGGGGATGGTCTCGCTCTCAATGGCTTTGGTATCCGGAACGAGCTCTGGCTTGATGACGCCGTTGACCTCTTCATCGACTTTGATCAGCGGCTGGCCGGCCTGGTCGATCAGGCTGGCGGTGACGAACATGATGAGGTTGCGCTTGATGTGCTGTTCGGCGCTGGTGCGAAAGAGCCGTCCGGCGATCGGGATGTCCCCGATGATCGGCACCTTGTCCTCGACCTTCTGGACGTCCTCGCGCATCAGGCCGCCAAGGACAACCGTCTGCCCATCATAGACCGAAACCTGCGTCTGCGCCTCGCGGGTCGAGAAGACCGGCTGGTTGATGACGTTGGCCGTCGCCAGGATCCGACCGGTGATGTTCGGTCCTCCGATGATCGCCAGCGGGTTGTAGGTGACGTTCGCGTAGATCGGGCTGCCGTAGTTGATGAACCCGTCGAATTCGACGACGCGGGGAGCGAGCGTGAGCTCGATCGTATAGCGGTCCTGCCCGAGCTGGGGATCGACTTCGAGCATGATGCCGACCGGCTTCATCTCAAACGCGGTGGGCGACGTCGGGGTCGGCGGGGTGTAGCCGCCGCGCGAAGCGCTGATCTGGGGCAGGTCGTATTGGGTCGGGTAGATGAACTCGCGGACAATTTCGATCGTGGCCTTCTGGCCCATCTTTGTCGTGACCTTGGGGGCGCTGACGAGGTCGACGCCCTTGTTCTGGTTGAGCGCGCGAAGAACGATCTGGAACTGGGGGTTCGTAAACACACCGGCCAGCGCAAGGATGCCCGGGGCCGGGCCGACCGGTGAGCCGAAGAGGAGCCCGTCAATCGCATTCACGCTGATCGCGCGGTTGATGCCGTTGCCCGAACCCGAGCGGTTGCCCGCGGTGAGCGGGCCGGACGTCAGGCTTGAAGCGCCAATCGGCACACCGGTCGTGCTGCCCGGCGCGGTGAACGGATAAGCCAGATTCTGAACGGGCAGCCCGGCCGAGGCAGCGGCCGCATCCGAACCGGCGATATTTCCACCGCCGAAGGTCGTTCCGCCACCGCCGTAGGTGCCGGTGCCGAACGGGAGGGCGAACTGGCCGACGAGCCAGTCGATGCCGAGCTCTTTCAGGTTGTTCTGCGTGATCTCGAGGAACTTCGCCTCGATTTCAACCTGCGGAGGAGGCTCGGCGGCATTGTTCTCGACGAGGATGTCGACGAGGTCGAGGTTGGCCTGGGTATTCTTAACGATGAGGCGGCTGGTGCTCTTATTGTAGTTGGCGCTGGCGCCTTTCGGGAATGTGACGCCGCCCTGCTGCTCCAGGAATTCCTTGGCACCCGAGCGGCCGGCGATGACCGACTGCGAACCGGCGGCAACCCCAGGAACCGGCGCGGGTGCAGCGGCTCCCGGCGCAGATGTGAACAGGCCCGGCGGCACCTTGTATTCCTTCGTGATCAGAATGTCGGTCGACTCGGACTGCGGAACGACCACAACCGCGTAGGGCTCGACCTTGAGTTTGAGGTTCGCCGCGCGGGCGACGTAGTCGATCGCTGCACGGAGCGGGACATCGCTGAGCGAAAGGGTGATTCTCGATGCGGCCTCCGGGGCATCCGGAGAAAGTTTCAGGACGATATTCAGGCCCTTGCGGGCGGGATCCTGTTCGTTGGTGTCGAGGGCGGCGGCGCGCAGCTTGATGAAATCGAGCGCCTCGCGGACCGTGGCCTCGTTGAAATCGATCTTTGGTATGATGATATCGTCGAGCTTGCGGTTGACCGCGGAGGATCCGCCGACATTGATCTGCGGCTGCTCGATGATCGTCGAGGCACCGACATCGAATTTCCGGACCGGGAGCTCCCAGGCCTTGTTGATCTGGCGGACCATGTCGCTGCGGGCTTCGTTATAGGCCTCGCTCTGATATTTCTGGCGGGCGACGTTGACCTGCTCCATCCCACGGCGGGCGGCGATGTTGTACTTGTCGACGTTGAGGACCTGCTCGTAGCGCTTGAAGGCGAGATCGAAGCGGCCGGACATATAAAATCCCTGGCCCTCCTGCAGGAGCTGCTTGACCTCCTCGACGCTGGCCACAAACCCCGGGGTCATCGTCTGGCTGTAGAACGTGGTCTTGTCCTTGAGCTCCTGATTGAGGTCGAAGGCCGGCTTGTAGGACGGGTTGTACCGGTCCTCCAGGACCACCGCGAGGGCGGCCTTCGCGTCTTCAAACCGCCCCTCGGAGATCCGCTGGCGCGCCAGCTTTACCGCCGCGTCGGAGAATCCGGCGAGGGCCTGCTGGCGCACAGTTGCTGTGGCCGATCCGCCGTGGGGAAGCATGTCGAACGCGCTCTTGAAATACGCATAGGCGCTCTCGTAGTCGTTCTTCTGGAGGGCAGCCTGACCTTTGGAAACCATTCCTGCGGCGTAGTCCGCAGTCATTTCGGTCTTGCGGATCTGGGCTTCGGCGATCCCCTGGACCCTGGAAGATTGGGCGCGTGCCTGGGGGAGGGCGGGAGGCACGATCAGAACGGCGAGGAGGAGGGAGGTCTTCGGCAGGAAATTCATGTGGCGCTTTGGCTTATGCTTTTTGCCCGGCCCTGGCGGCTGGGGCACTTTTCATCAAATGGTTCTGTGTTTTTGCTAAGAGAAGAGGGGTTTTCTGTGCCTAAGTTGCCGGAAGCGGGTTACTCGGCCTTTCCGATCCGGAATTTTTCCTTCGTGGAAAGGTCCTGTATTTGGGCTTCGTTGGCAGAAATGTCAATGAGTTTAAATTTCTTGCCGTCGTCCGGCTTGAGCGAGAATTCCTCGTCCTTTTTCCATCGGAATTTGGAGTTGTCGTAGAGGTAGACAAACTCGCCGAACGAGGTCGGGTCGTTGGCTTCCCGGTTGAAGACGAGGACGATCTTCTGGCCGGTGTCGGTGTTCTCGATCGTGAGCTCGGAGACGTCGACTTCGATCTCGTTCTTGGTCTCGGATTTCTTCTCGTAGGCAAGGACCTTGTAGGGCGCGCCCTTGATCGTCTCGCCGATCTTGAGGAACTGGGTGCGGGACTTAATGTCGAGCGCATTGATCGTGTAGGTGCTGTCGCCCGAGTCGCCGCTGAATTTGAGGCGGAACGGCTGGGGATCGAACTTCACGAGGCGGAGCTTGGTGAAGAACGGGGGGTGGGAGTTCGGATTGCCGGGATCGGTGCCACCCAGAAACTCCTCGAGGTTCGTGAAGCGATCCTCATCGGGGTCCTGCTCCTTGATTGTGGTGTCGGAGTAGTCGAGGTTATTTTTCTCCAGCCAGGCATTCTTGATCGGCGGATGGAGGTCCTGCCCGCTCTCCATCGGGTCGATGAGCACGCCTTCCTTCAAGACATACGGCCGCGAGACGAAGAGCGAGCCGTCGTGGACATTCCATGGCTTGGGCGTCGAGGCCAGCGCCGCGGCGTCTGTGATCAACTTGACATTCGGAGGGGTCACCGTGTTGTCCGGCTGCTTCGGGTTCTTGCGGTCCGCAAACAGGGCGGAAAATGACGTGGCCTGCCAGGCGGCCAAGCCGGCGCTGATCAGGAGCACTGCAGCAAAAAGACCCAGAAGCGCGCGTTCGTAGTTGGTTTTTATCCAGTCCATGAATCTCAGTTCTTAGCAGCCGGGGGTTCGATGAAATCCAGAATCTCGAGGCGGATGTCGGCTACCGGGACGCCTACGACCGCGCCGACTGGAAGTTCGATGAAATCCAGAATCTCGAGGCGGATGTCGGCCTTGACCAACTCGCGCCCGAAAATGATCTGGAGGCTTGGGGCGGCCGGAGCAGCCGGGGCGGCGCCGGCGGCCGGAGCAGCGGAGCCATCGGCCGACGCTGCGGGTGCGGCTGCTGGCTCGGTGGATTTCCGGGACGGGCCATCCGGAGCCGAATTTTGAAGCGTCACCGAGCGCGGGATCAGGAACTGGTCGGCCCCGAGGAGCGAGTTGAACGCGATGCGGAACTTGCTTTGCTCGGCCGTGAAGGCCAGGTCCACCGGGTAGCGGAGCAGAACCGGGGAAGCCTGCGAGTCAGGCTTTTTGCCTGGCCCCTGCCCATCGGCTTTTTGTGGCGCAGCGGATTCCTCCTGCGGAAGCGGCGAACGCTTGATCTCGTCAAGACTCTGGATTTTGTAGTCGATCAGGCGGGTGACCAGCGATTGCAGGACCAGCATCTCGCGGTTGAGCTGCGGGGTCGCCTGCAGTGATGGGAGCTCGGACTCGTACTGGTCGAAACCCAGGTAGAACTTTTCCGGAATCGCGACATTGTTGGCCTTCGCCTTTTCGCGGATTCCGTTGACGGCCGCGCGAAGGGCATCCTGGAACATCTGGGGGGTAACCTTATCATCGACAGGGATCTCCATCTTCGCCAACTTCGAGCGAAGCTCGCCAACCTTGGCCTTGTATTCGTCAAACCCGGCGCGGACGGCTTTGAGATTTTCGTCGTTCGGAAACGGGACCCGGCTTTCCAGCCTGTGAAGGTTTTCCACAGCCGACGTGTAGGAATCGGTGGCCTCGGTGAAAGCGGTCCAGGATTGGATGAGGAGGAATGTCAGGACTCCCGCTGCGACGACGGTCACAGCGAGCAGGCCGGAGAGAAAGGGATTTTCCTTGAACCAGTTCATGGGAGCACGATGGGGTTGCGCAGCGGAAGGTAGAGCGAGTAGCCGTAGGCCCAGCTCTCGCCGTCAGGCGTGGATCGCTTTGTCAGGATTTTTTCCTTGATCATCTTGTCATCTCCCAGGGCGAACACCTTGGACGATTTCAGATTGTCGACAAACTGGTCGACGACCCGTGCGGCCTTGTCGTTCGGCGGATTGTCGAGGTAGAGCCCCTTGATTTCCAGGGCCACGATCGAAGGCGGCCCTGCAGGCGGCTGGCCGGGCTTGGCGGCTGGCGGCGGAACGGCCGGCTTCTTTTTGTCCTTCCCGACAGCGACCGTGGCCTGCGTGGAGAGGATCGGCTGGAGTTCGGTGACCCAGATGTATTTGGGGGGCAGCTTCGTCCCCAGCTCGTCGAAGATCTGCGACCAGACCGAGCGGTCGACCGATGCCGCCAGAATCGGGGCGGCCAGGGCGTCGAGCGCCTTCTTCTCTGAGTCGATCTTATCGATCTGCCCGGCGATCGCCTCAAGCCCGGCGACCTCATTCTGGACCTGCGACAGCACATCGCCGGCGACGGAGGCCGCGCGGTTGAAGTAGAGCCACCAGGTGGCCAGGGCCAGCAGGAGGCAGACCGAGGCGAGAACCAGAAACGGCCTGCGGCGCGCCAGATCCTGCTCGCGGACGACGCTTGGCGGGCGGAGGTTGATTTCGAGCGGGCAGTTCCCCAAGGCCCGGAGCGCCGCTCCGACAAGCTCGCCGACCGTATGGGCCTTATTCGAGAGCACCTCCGCCACCGAGGAGTCGGCCACCGTGACGTTGCGCAGCGGGTTGAAAAACTCGACCGGCGTCTGGAGCTTCTCATTAAAGAACTCGCACATGTATGGCAGGCTGACCGATCCTCCGCAAAGCAGGACGCGCAGCGGCTGGGTGCCCCCCTGACTCGACCGGTAGAAGCTGATCGAACGGGTGATCTCCGCATGGAGCCGGGTCATCGTGTTACGGATAACCTTGGCTACGCGAGCCTCGGTCTGGTCGGTCGGTTCGGCATACGCGCCGCCGAGGCCGACGATGCCCTTCTCGATTTTGAGCTTTTCGGCGAGGGTGATTTCCTGGGCGAATTCCTTGGCGACGGCGGCGCTGATCGTGTTGCCGCCGATCGGGATGCTGCGGCTGAACATGCGGTCCGCCTCGACGAAGATGAGGTTGGTGGTGCGGGCACCGATATCGATGAGGAGCGAGCATCCGTCTGCCTCGGGGTAGTTGAAGCGGAAGGCGTTGTAGACCGCCATCGGCGCCACGTCGATCGCCTGCGCCTTGAGCCCGCCTTCGCCTACGGAATCGCTGAGCTCGGAGAGCTGGTCGGCCTTCATCGCGACGAGGACGACATCCCAGTTTCCGTCGCGCTGCTTGCCCATGATCTGGTGGTCCCAGACGACCTCGTCGATCGGGAACGGAACATTCTGCTGGGCCTCGAATCCGATGATCGCCCGGACGTCCTCAGCCGTGCTGCCGGGTAGCTTGACGAAGCGCGCAAAGACCGACTGCGATGGCAGACAGAAGTTGACCTCCTCCTTGGGCGAGATCTGCAGCCCCTCGCGGAGCTCCTTCACCGCGGCGGCAATCTGGGCCGGACGCGTGGCATCAGCGGCCGGATCGACAATGAGCTCGGATTCTCTGAAAGCGTGGAGGCTGAGCCCTCCGTTGGGAAGCTTGTGAAACTCGGCCAGACTCACGGTCTGCATTCCGAGATCGAGGGCGTAGATGCGGGCGGGTTTGGCCATGAGAAAAAATCGTCAGCCGTTCGGTCAGTTGGCGGCCTTCGACTTGATGGCCTCGTAGTAGTCCCAAGCAAGCGGCGCAAAGGGCGTTTCGTTTTTGTTGAGCATCAGGCCCGCGGTGGGCGCATAGGCCGGGTTGTCCCACCAGCCCTTGCCGTCCTTGGTGACAGCCCCCTTCCATGCGAGCGCGGAGAGGAGGCCCTCCTTGCCGGTGACGGTGACCCCCGCGTCGGTGATCGCCTGCGCGACGTTCACGGGAACCTTGCCGTCGAACAGCTTGGCCAGCGTGCGGGGGCTGATGAAGATGCACGAGTGCAGACCCTTCTCCTGCGGGACGAAGACATGGGTCACAGACCCGCTCAGGCAGGTCGGCTTTTTGTCCGGCGTGACACCCTCGTTTTTCAGCAGCACGTAGTAGGTGAACGTGAGTTCCTCGGCAAACTTCGGGGCCTTCGCGATGACGTTGCGGTCGAACGTGGCCTCGATTTCGAGCCAGGGAGCAGGCTTGCCCACGCCGGACTTCTTGTTATAGCCGCCGGCATTGATCTGCGGAGAATCGACAAATGCCGGCTCGATTTTAGAAACGACCACCTCGGAGTTGAGCGGCACCTGAGCGTGGGCAGCGATCACGGAAGTCAGAACGACAACAAAAAACGACCGAATGGATGAGTTGGAGGGGCGCATACCGGGCCGGGATATTGCATGGAGAATTCCACCAAGTAAATAAAGAAATCACCGCGGCTCGAAGAATACCCCGGGGCGGCTTTTGAGCCGCTCCCTGTGACGGTCAGCAGTCGCGATGGGGGAAAGATTTGCCTTCGGTTTTTGTGCGGGCATGGTGTAGGATTGAAGGCAGCAAATGAAAGGGATTGTCTTCACGAAGTTTGTGGAAATGGTCGAGGAGCAGTTCTCGGTCGGGATCGCGTCACAGATGATCGATTCTTCCGACCTTGCTTCGGGGGGCGCCTACACGGCCGTGGGCACCTACGACCATGCGGAGATGGCAGCGCTCGTCACGCGGCTTTCCGAGCTGACCGGGCAGCCGGTCCCCGAACTGCTGAAGGCTTACGGCCGCTTCCTGTTCGGGCAATTCGCCCGCCTCTATCCGGTCTTTTTCGAAGGTGTCCCGGGCTCGATCGAGTTCTCCTCGCGCATCGAGGGCGTGATCCATGTCGAGGTGAAAAAGCTTTATCCCGATGCGGAGCTCCCATCGTTTGAAGTGCTTGAGCACACCCCGGAACGCCTGCGCATGGTTTACCGTTCGGAGCGCCATCTGGGGGATCTCGCCGAGGGGCTTCTGGACGCCTGCATCGCGCATTTTGGCGAGCGGGAATCGGTCTCCCTCCAGCGGGAAAATCTCAATGAACCCGGCGCTCCCGTATGCTTCACGCTCATCCGGAAAATCTAGACGAGGCAATCGCCTGCGAACGCCGCAGGGCGGAGCGCGAGCGTTCCGCACGCAAGCAGGCGGAAGCGCTCCTGGAACAGAAAAGCCTCGAGCTCTACCACTCGAATGAGCGGCTGCGCCGCCAGGCCGAAGAGCTCGAAAACCTTGTCGCCGAGCGCACGTCCGAGCTCGCAAAGGCCCTCGAGCAGGCCCGCTCGGCCACCAGCGCCAAAAGCGATTTTCTGGCGACGATGAGCCACGAGATCCGTACGCCTCTCAATGGCATCATCGGCATCGCGGACGTACTCTCGCTCTCGCCGCTCGATCCCGGCCAGAAGGCGCAGCTCGACCTCCTGGTGAAGAGCGGGGAATCGCTGCTCGCGCTCATAAACGACATCCTGGACTTCTCAAAAATCGAGGCCGGGCACCTCGATCTGGAGATGCGGGATTTCGATCCGGGGGCGGAGCTGGAGTCGGTTGCGGCCCTCTTCCGCGCGCAGGCCACCGAAAAGGGCCTGGAGCTGGAAGTCAGGCTGCAGGATCTTCCCGGAACCGTCTGCGGCGACAGCCTCCGGCTCCGCCAGATCGTCGCCAACCTCCTCTCGAATGCGGTCAAATTCACGGCGGCCGGCCGGGTCGCACTGACCGCCGCGGCGAAGCTCCAACCGGATGGCCGCTGGCGGCTGGACATCTCGGTTCAGGACAGCGGGATCGGCATCACGCCGGAGGCTATGGGGAAGTTGTTTGAGCCGTTCTCCCAGGCCGACAGCTCGACGACCCGCAAGTTCGGCGGAACCGGGCTCGGACTCGCGATCTGCCGCCGGCTCGTGGCCTCGATGGGAGGCGAAATCTCAGTCGAGAGCGGCCCGGGAACCATCTTCCGGCTGTTCGTCCAACTTGATCCCGCGGTGCCGGGCAAGGGCGGCCAGGAGGTCATTCGGCCGGGCTGCGACCGCGGCGAGCCGGGCTCGTTCTCGGTGCTCATCGCCGAGGACCACCCGATCAACCAGACGGTCGCCCTCTCGCTCCTCCGGCGCCTCGGCCAGCGGGCGGACCTCGCATCGACGGGCATGCGCGCGGTCGAGATGGTCGCCACAGGACACTACGACCTCGTCCTGATGGATATGCAAATGCCCGAGATGGACGGACTCGAGGCGACGCGGCGGATCCGCGGGCTGCCACTTGATGTCCAGCCCCGGATTGTGGCCCTCACGGCAAATGCCTTTGAGAGCGACAGGGAAAGGTGCCGTCTGGCCGGCATGGACGGCTTTCTTTCAAAGCCGTTCCGCCTTGATGACATCCGGGCCATTCTCTGCGAGACCTGCCGGCTGCAGGGGCATTCCTGCGGGCGCAAAGGCTGACTTCCAGGAATCGATGAGGCACCCAACACATCGCGCCCCCGGCAGGCACGGTCGGCTCGCGGAATGAAGACCCACCTCGTCTTCGCAGTAATGACCCTCCTGCTGCTCGCCTTCGTGATCAGCCGGAAGCAGCAGAGGACCCTGACGTTCGACGCGGTGATCGCGCAGGCGGAGGACCTCGCCTCACACCCCCACACACCGCCGCAGGAAACGCCTTCGAAGGCCCTCCGCGAGCTCAACTACGACAAGTACCGCGACATCCGCTGGCGGGACGAACACACGCTCTGGCGGAAACTCGGACTCCCGTTCCAAGCGAAATTTTTCTTCACCGGCCACATCCACTCGAAACCGGTGACGATTTACCAGGTGAACCGCGACGGCGCGGGTCCGCTCCGGTTTTCGCCGGAGTTTTTCGACTTTGGAAAAAACGCTTTGTCGCTGTCGGACACCGGGCAGGGCGGGTATTCCGGGTTCCGGATCCATTACCCGCTGAACCGTCCGGACAATCTGGACGAGGTGGTGGTCTTTCTCGGCGCGAGCTATTTCCGCGCGGTCGCCAAGGACCAGGTCTACGGGATCTCCGCGCGCGGGCTGGCGATTGACACGCTGAAGAAGGAGGAGTTCCCGGACTTCACCACGTTCTGGCTGGTCGAGCCGGCACCGGGGGCAAAAGAGCTGACCATCTACGCGCTCCTCGAGGGCGCGAGCGTGACCGGCGCCTACGAGTTCCGGATCGTTCCGGGCATCGGAACGCGCATGCACGTGCGGGCCGTGCTCTTCCCGCGGCGCGACATCCCCGGCATCGGGATTGCACCGCTCACAAGCATGTTCTGGTTCGGCGAGAACACGAGCAACACGTTCGGGGATTTCCGTCCGGAGGTCCACGACTCCGATGGCCTGCAGATCGAGCGCGGCAACGGCGAGTGGCTCTGGCGGCCGCTCGCGTGGTCGAAGCAGACGCAGGTGAGCGTCTTCCTGGACGAGAACCCGAAGGGGTTCGGCCTCCTCCAGCGCGACCGCGACTTCACTCATTACCAGGACATTGAGGCCCGCTACCACCTGCGCCCGGGCGCATGGGTGCAACCCGACGGCCCTTGGGGAAAAGGCTCGATCCAGCTGCTGCAGCTCCCGACCAACAACGAGTACATGGATAACGTCGTTGCGTTCTGGCAGCCCGAGGGCGGGGCGCGCAAAGGCGAGCGCCTCGATCTCTCCTACACCCTCACGTGGCTCGGCGAGAATCCCGCCATCCCTCCCCTCGCCCGCTGCCTGGCCACCCGCATCGACTACCAGGACGCCCCCTACTACCGCATGATCGTCCTCGATTTTTCCGGCGGCGAACTCTCGAGGCTCCCGGCCGGCGCTCCGGTCCGGGCCGACGTCTGGATCGGCGAAACCGGCGGGATCTCCGACGTCCAGGTAAAGAAGAACGACTTCAACAACTCGTGGCGCGTCTCGTTTATTGCCAGCACGAACCAGCTCAAGTCCCCGATCGAGCTCCGCTGCGCGCTCAAACTCGACGGCCGCACGCTTAGCGAAACCTGGACCGACACATGGAGAAACTGACGCCCCAAGCCAGCAGCGACTGGAACACGGCCTGCCTCCGGCTTGAGGATTACCTGCGCGCCCACCGGGTGCAGCCACGCGAGCGACTGCTCGGACTTTCGCTGGAGCTCCTGGGCGAGGCGCGCAATCTCCATGCGAACGGCTCCTCCGACTCCCCGGTCCGCACCGCCATGGGTCTCGCCACCGCGCGCACCGAGGCCTGGTTCTCGCGGCTCCTCGACGAATCCGCCCCGCCGGATGCCGTCCGCGCCGCGCGCGGCCGGGTGGCATTTTTCACCTCCGGAGCGGACCGCCGCTGGCCGGAGGCGTTCCTCGATCCGGACCCTCCGCGTGACATGCTGGCCGCCGTCCGGGCGGCCTCGATCCAGGCCGGACCGGCGATGGAATTCCAAAGCCTGACCCGCAAGGAAATGGATTACGGCGCGATGGAGGACATCGCGCGGGAGACGTGGGAACAGTTCTCGTGGGGGCACGTCCTCCGTGCGTTCGCGCTCTGGGTCGCGATCTTTTTTGTGGCCTACGGGATCTGGCTGAAATTTTTCACATGAAACCGTTCGCACGCGCCAGCGACCTTACCGCCGAGACCGCCTCCTTCCGCCAGGCCCTCTTTCTAGCCACCGGCGGCGGGATCTCGATCGCGGGCATCTGGCTGGCCGCCTCGAAGTTCCAGGCCGACGGGATCTCTCCGGTCGAATGGGCGATGCTCGCGTTGTTTGTCCCGCTGTTCGGGCAGATCGCGTTCGGCTTCGCGATTGCGCTCTGGGGCTTTCTGGTTCTGGCGACCGGAGGCGACCGCTACCAGATCATGCGCACGCTTCCCGATCCTCCGGTCCCGGACCGCCCGGGCTCGACGGCAATCGTGCTCCCGGTCTTCAACGAGGACCCGGACCGCACGTTCCGCGGGCTGGAAAACATGTTCCTCTCGCTCGAGGCAACCGGTGCCGGTACGTCGTTCGACTTCTTCGTGCTCAGCGACTCGAACATCCCCGACCGCTGGATCGAGGAGGAGGCGGCATGGTCCGGGCTCTGCGCCCGCCTGAACGCGTTCGGCCGGATCTTCTATCGCAAGCGCCGGGTGTCGATCCACGGCAAGAGCGGAAATGTCGCCGACTTCTGCCGGCGCTGGGGCAGGCGCTACCGCTACCTCATCATCCTCGACGCCGACAGCGTGATGGGCGGGGAGACGATTGTCCGCCTCGCCCGCGTCATGGACGCCAACCCCGGCGTCGGCATTGTGCAGACGGCTCCGCAGATCGTGCGCGGCACATCGCTCCTCCAGCGCCTCATCCAGTTCGCCACGCGCGCGGCCGGTCCGGTCTTCGCGGCCGGCTCGAATTTCTGGCACCTCGGCGGGGGCAACTACTGGGGCCACAACGCAATCATCCGCCTCCAGCCGTTCATGGAGCAGTGCGTCCTGCCCGAACTTCCCGGGCGCAGCGCCGCCGACCGCCACATCCTCAGCCACGACACGGTCGAAGCCTCGCTCATGAAGCAGGCCGGCTACCAAGTCTGGTTCGCCTACCTCGAAAGGGATTCCTACGAGGAGGGACCGCCGAACATGAGCGAGAGCCTTAAACGCGACCGCCGGTGGTGCCAGGGCAACCTCCAGCACTTCTGGTTTTTGTTCGCACCAAAGACCCAGTTCACCAACCGGATCCACATCTTCTTCGGCCTCATGGCGTATCTCACCGCACCGGTGCTGGCCGTGTTCATCGTCCTGAGCGCGGTCGATTTTTACTGGAAGCAGAAATTTGCGATCCTCTCGGCAACCATTTCCGACCAGCCAGGGGCATCCACGGAATCAACGTCGCTCCTGCTGCTCGGCCTCACCGTCCTCCTCCTGTTTCTGCCCAAAATTTTCGGCGCAATCCTGCTGCTGCCCCGGGCGCGGGAATTCGGCGGCACAGCGGGCGTGCTGGTCGGCTCGTTCCTGGAGGCGCTGTTCTCGATCCTTCTCGCGCCGATCCTCCTCTATTTTTACACACGCTTCGTCATCCTCACGCTCCTCGGCGTCCGTGTCGGCTGGAAAACCCAGAACCGGACCGAGGCAGCAATCCCCCTCGGCGATGCCGCCCGCACCTACGGCGGGGCCACGCTGACCGGCCTCGCGGCGACCGCTGCCGCCATCATCTGGGTTCCGGAGCTCATTCCCTGGCTGGCCCCGGTGCTGACCGGCCTTGTGCTCTCCATCCCGCTGGTCATGCTCACCAGTTCGGAGTCGGCCGGCCTCTGGTTCCGCCACCGCGGGCTCCTCCTCATCCCGGAGGAAATGTCCGTTCCGACGATTCTGCAAAACCTCGATAACCCTGACCAGCCCGGCCTTCCGTCTGCAGCCAGCCGGCACGGCGGACTCCTCCAACTCGCGCTCTCGCCGCAGGCCAACTCGGTCCACGCCGCGCTGCTCCGCCGCTCGAAAATCCGCTCGCGCTACAAAGAGGACTACCTTTCCGCGCTGCGGAGCCGCCTGCTCTCGGGCGGACCGGACAGCCTCAGCCGCCGCGAAACACTGGCCCTCCTCTGGGATGCCGATGCCGTAAGCCTCATCCACCGCGAAATCTGGCAGGCGGACGAAAATGCGCTACACCCCTGGTGGCGTTCCGCCATGAACCATTTCAACGAGGCCTCCGCCTCGCTTGACCGGCGCACGGTCGCCTGAAGCTATGCGGCCTCCGGCGGATGCCGGAAAATTGCTTTTTGAACAGGCGTCGCACAAAGCCGCGAGCGCCTGCCGGACGACGCTCCTATAGATGGTCTTGAATAGTGAAGCGAGGCGTTTGCTGGCAGCCGGAGCAAAGTGCGGGTCGCATCAAATCCCCTTCAAGAAAAGACACTCGATGAACGTTTGCTTGCCCATGCGACGCGATCAGGCGAGGATCGCGGCCGGTCACCATGACATACCGCAATCCTCTCGAAATCGCGCGACTGGCCTACCTCCCGAAACACCCCCCGGGCCTCACCGAATGCGCGACAGCCGTAAAGTCCGCGCCCCCCGCAGCCTCCAGCGAGGAAGTGCGAGCGCTCTTCCCGAAAACGTTCGACCTCCCGGCCATCACGTTTGAGGCGGGCGGCAAGCCACCGGCCAATGGCAAACCGCTTCGGGTCGGTGTCATCCTCTCGGGCGGTCCCGCCCCCGGCGGACACAATGTCATCGCGGGAATTTTCGACGGGATCAAACGCATCGACCCCGCCAGCTCGGTTTTCGGCTTCCGCAACGGTCCATCGGGAATCCTCGAGAACTCGGGCATCGAGCTCGACGGCCCGCTCCTCGACACCTACCGCAACACCGGCGGCTTTGACATCATCGGGTCGGGCCGAACCAAGCTCCAGTCGGATGAGGATTTCCGCAAGGCCCTCGAAAATGCCGGCGCCCGCATGCTTGACGGCCTCGTCGTCATCGGCGGGGACGACTCGAACACCAATGCCTGCATGCTTGCTGAGTTCGCGCTGGCTGCCGGCTCGCCTCTCCAGGTGCTGGGGGTCCCGAAGACAATCGACGGCGACCTCAAGAACAAATACGTCGAGACGAGCTTCGGCTTCGACACCGCCAGCAAAGTCTACTCGGACCTCATCGGCAACATCCACCGCGATGCGATCTCGATCCGTAAATACTGGCACTTCATCAAGCTCATGGGCCGCTCGGCCTCGCACATCGCCCTCGAGTGCGCGCTCCAGACCCACCCGACGATCACGCTCATCTCCGAGGAGATCGCCGATCGCGAGATGGCCCTCCACGAGATTGTCGATCAGATCGCGGACTCGATCTGCTACCGCGCGAACCACGATGAAAACTTCGGAACCGTCCTCATCCCCGAGGGCCTCGTGGAGTTCATCCCCGAGATGCGCGCGCTCATCCGCGAACTCAACGACGTGCTCGCCACAGGCATCGAAGAGTTCAACGCCCTGGGCACGCTCCCGCACAAGCGCGAATACGTGAACGACTGCCTCTCGCCGTCCTCGGCCGGCCTCTACCGCCGCCTCCCCCGCGAGATCGCCAACCAGCTCATCCTCGACCGAGACCCTCACGGCAACGTCCAGGTCTCGAAGGTCGATACCCAGCGCCTCATCATCGAGCTCGTCGAACACCGGCTCGGCATGATGAAATCCCGCGGCCTCTACAGCGGAACATTCACCCCCCAGCACCACTACCTCGGCTACGAGGGCCGCTGCGCAGCGCCTTCCAACTTCGACGCGGACTACTCCTACTCGCTCGGCTTCACCGCGGCCCTCCTCCTCCGCGAGGGAGCAACCGGCTACATGGCCACAGTCCGCAACCTCATCGGATCCTCCGGCGACTGGATCCCCGGAGGTATCCCGCTCAGCCGCATGATGCACCTCGAACGCCGCCACGGCACCGATGTCCCGGTCATCCAGAAAGCCCTCGTCGATCTCGAGGGCCCCGCATTCCGCGAGCTTGCCGCCTACCGCGACGGCTGGTCCAAAAAAACCTCGTTCTCTTTCCCGGGACCGGTTCAATACTTCGGCCCTCAGGACGTCTGCGACCGCACCACGCTCACCCTCCAGCTCGAGCAGGCGCTTTGAACCCGTCTGCTTAATCGCCCTGCGTGTGCCAGCGGTAGGCAAGGTAGAGGTCCTCGACCTTCTTCCGCGCCCATGGCGTGCGCCGTAAAAATGTCAGGCTCGACTTGATGCCCGGATCAAACAGGAAACACCTCACGGGAATTATTGCCCCAAGCTCCTCCCAGCCGAAGTGCGCGACCAGCTCGGTCAGAATGCTTTCCAGCGTCTTGCCGTGCAGCGGGTCGTTCGGATGGCTTCGCGGAGAGTCGGTCATGCTTTCAAAATTCTATGCAGCCCGCCGGCGCATCGCCAGCGATTTGCGGAGTCCCCTCACGCGATTATCCCACAAAAAAAGCGGGGGCTGCGCACCCCGGCGCTCGCCCCCCCTTGTTCAGCCTGTGACGGCTACTCGGCAGCCGTCTGGTTCCCACCGCCTGCACCGTTCCCGTCCTCGGGCGGCGGGCAGGGCGGGTGCGGAGGACGCCCACCATATTCCATCGGCCCGAGCTGGCCGTCGCTGTTCTTGTCGAGCGCCTTCAGCGCCGCCGTCGAGCCCTGGATTTCAGAGGCGCTGATCGTCCGGTCCCCATCCGCATCCAATGCCTTGAGGATCGCAGGCGGACCGTGATGTCCGCGGCCCGGACCGCCGGACTTGCCGTCTCCGCCATGCCGGGGCCGGTCGGGGCTGGCGCTGGAATCCTGATCGCCTGGAGGCGGACCGTGCCGGCGGCCCTGCGGGGGAGGAGGAAGGATTTCCTCGATCGTCAGCTGACCGTCGCCGTTCTCATCGAGTTCCTTCAGCGAGGCCGGAGCATTCGCGATCTCAGCGACCGAGAGGATCCCGTCCTCATCCGCGTCGATCGCAACGAGGACAAGCAGGGGTGGCGGTGGCGGCGGTGGACCGGGCGGGCGCCCGGGACCACCGGACTGGGTTTCTTCGCCCGATTGTGATCCGTCGGTTGCCTGGGCAAGGCAGATTCCGGCCGGGATCGCGAGCGCGATCGTGATGCTGAGGAGTGTCGATTTTTTCATAGCAGGTTTGCTTGATTGCAGGATCAAACTCGCACACCACTGTAAATCCTGTGTGTGCGCAAAGGTGGAATTTTGTTAAGGAATTGTAAATCTTGTGAGTTTTCCCCGCAGGCAGGTTATGATCGGCCCATGACGCAAGCGTCCCGGCAGTCCGGTCTGCAGCGGATCCTCCTCATCGATGATGACAGGAAGCTCTGCCGCCTTATCGCGGCTTACCTCGCACCGCTCGGCTACGAGGTCATCGCCGTCCATTGCGGAATCGAGGGTGCCGAGCTGGCAAAATCCGGATCCTGGCACGCCGTGATCCTCGACCTCATGCTGCCCGGGCTCGATGGATTCGAAGTGCTCAAACGCATCCGCCACACGTGCGACGTTCCGGTCCTGATGCTCACGGCACGCGGCGACGAGGCCGACCGGATCGTCGGGCTGGAGATCGGCGCAGACGACTACCTGCCGAAAACATTCTCCTCCCGCGAGTTGCTGGCACGGCTGCGAGCGGTCACGCGGCGAGCCGGACGATCGCCCGTGCCTCAGGCCGAATCGCTCGTCGTCGGCAACCTCCACATCAACGCCGATGCACGGACCGCCGCCCTCGGCGACGTTCCGCTCTCACTCACGCCTGTGGAATTCGACCTCCTGCTCGTGCTCGCAAAAGCCAAAGGCCGCGTCCGATCGCGCGACCGCCTCCTCGAGGAAATCCGCGAGAGAAACTACGAGGTCTTCGACCGCTCGATCGACGTCCATATTTCGGCCCTCCGCAAAAAGCTCGGGGACGATGCCAAAACACCACGCTACATCCGCACGCTACGTTCGGCCGGATACCTCTTCATCGACCCCGAAGCCGAATGAAACCTCCCGCCCTCGACACCCGTCCGGGCTCACCCCGCCGCATCCGGTTTCCGATCGGAGCAAAGATCGCCGCCTGGTTCGTGCTCAACCTCATTTTCCTTGCCGCAGCGGCTTTTTTTCTGCTGCGCTCGCAATTCCGGCTCGATTCGCTCCTCGCCGGACAGGCCAGCGACCGGATCCAGGCGATGACCGAAATCATCGTCGGCGAGCTCGATGCGCGCCGCGATTGGGATACTGTCCTCGCCCGCTCGGCGGCTGCCTACCGCCTGCAAATCGCGCTCATGGCGCCGGATGGCACTCTGCTGGCGGGATCCGTGCCCGCACTGCCCCAAGAGGTTCTCAATAAACTTCGCGCGCCGGCGCCTTTCGGCAACCGGCCTCATAGACCGCCCCCCGACCGGCCACCGGGAGGGGACCCTGCCGTCGAAGGATTCCCTCCGCCACCGCCTCCATCCGGTCCGTTCCCTCCCCGGCCCCATGCAAATCCTCCGGCATTCCCCAAGTCGATGATCCACACGACGGATCCGTCGCGCTACTGGATTCTCGTCAGGATTATTCTCAGACAGGGCCTTCATGACCGCCCAATGCCGGCAACCCTGCTGATCGCCTCCGACTCCCTTCAGGCCAACGGGCTGCTCTTTGACTTCAAGCCCTGGCTGGCGGCAGGCGGCGGCGCACTTTTGCTCTCGGTTCTTTTCTGGCTCCCCCTCCTCCGGAGCCTCACCCGGCCGATCGCGCAAATGACCCGCGCCGCCGAGCAAATTGCCGGCGGCGAATTCCATGTGAACCTCGACACCTCACGGCGCGACGAACTCGGCCGGCTCGCCACTGCCCTCGCACAGATGTCTACCCGCCTCGAGGAGACGTTCAGCGGACAGAAGCGCTTCCTGGGCGACACGGCGCATGAACTCTGCTCGCCGCTCGCCCGCATGGAAATGGCACTCGCCGCGATCGAACACCGGACACCGGAGGATGGCGATGCCCTGCTCGGAGACGTTCGCGAGGACGTTCGGGAGATGTCTTCCCTCGTGAACGACCTGCTCGCATTCTCCAAAGCCTCAACGGCAGTACAGGAAATCCGGCTCATGCCGGTTCAGCTCGCCCCTTTGGCCGCAACTGTCATCCGGCGTGAAGCGGGCGCTGCCACAGTCACTTCTTCGATCCCAGACCACCTGACCGCCCTCGCCGACCCGGACCTCCTCGCCCGGGCCCTTCGAAATGTCATCCGCAACGCGGTCCGTTATGCCGCCGGCGCCGGACCGGTCACCATCGCAGCCGCAACTTCCGGAGACGAGGTGCTCATCTCGGTTTCCGACTGCGGATCAGGTGTTCCGGAACACATGCTCCACCGGCTCTTCGATCCGTTTTTCCGTCCGGAATCGGCGCGGACCCGCGAGACCGGCGGCACCGGACTCGGCCTCACCATCGTGAAAAGCTGCGTCGAAGCCTGCCGCGGCACCGTCTCGCTCAAAAACCTCGAACCGGTCGGGTTCTGCGTCGAAATCCGCCTGCCTAGGCCAAACGGAGAACAATGATCCCTCCCACCGCGAGCACCGCCCCCGCAAAAGCATGCCAGCCCGGGCGGTCGCCCTCGATCACCCACGCCAGCGGGATGGTAAAAAGCGGCGTCAGTGCAACTAGGCTTAGCACAATCCCCGTGGCCGTCTGGCTCAGCGCCCACTGGTAGCAGGCCACTCCGAGCACAAGGCCGAGGATCCCGTTGGCCACGATCCAGGGGATTGCCGCCTTCCACGGCAGCGGACCGGATTTCAGGTCGCCGGCCCGCCCGTGCCGGACAAAGCGCACGTAGAAAAATACCGCCGCACTGATCGCGATCCCTCCGATCAGCCGCTGGTAGGCGGCGGTCGCACCGTCGATCCGGAACCCACTCATCGCATCGATCTCCGCGGCCCGGCGGCTCAGCACGGCTCCAACCCCCTGACCGAACGCCGCGACCGTTCCCCAGAAGGCGCCGGACCAGATCTTCATGCCGGGAATCGGCGATCCAGGCCACAAGGCAACCGCGACGCCGCACAGGATCAGAGCGCCTCCCGACAGTTGACCCGGCGTCAGAGTCGTTCCAAGCCATAGCCACTCAACCAGCGCCCCAAAGGGTGCCGCAAAACACTGGACCAGCAGGATCGTCAGCCGTGAGCCCAGCCGGGGGAGCGCGCGGAACATCGCAACATCTCCAAGCCCAAGCCCAACCACCCCGCTCAGAACAAATAACCCCAGTCCTTCCCCGCGCCACCCGCCACCAAAGCAATGCGCGTAGATGGCCAGAACAGTGCAACCGACAGCCAACCGCAAAAAATTCGCCGTCGTCCCCCCGACAAGTCGCGACGAACGCCCTGCACAGACGATCGACATCGAAAAAAAGATGGCAGCTAGTAACGCCGGACCCACAGAACCCCCACCCTACCGGCGGGCCCTTCCATTGGCAAAATGTTTGCAGCCTCCTCCACGCGCGCATGCGCGCCCGACCTCAGGGCTCGGGGTTCGCGCGGATAAACTTTGCAAACCACTCGCCAGACGGCTCGATGACGAGCTGCTTCGTCTTCGGGTCGACGTGGGTGAGCCCGAAATTGGCGGCGTAGCCCTCGGCCCACTCGTAGTTGTCGATCAGCGTCCAAGGGAAGTAGCCCCGGATGTCGACACCGTCGTTCATGGCCCGGCGCATCTGGTTCACGTGCTCGCGGAAGTAGCGGATCTTTTTCTGCTCGCTCTGCGTGCCGATGCCGTTCTCCGAAACCACGATCGGCTTTCCGTAGCGGTTGAACACATTCACGAGCGTGGCATGGAAGCCCTCGGGATCGATCTCCCAACCGTTCTGGGTGTAGTTAGATGTCAGCTCCCCGTGCGGCCGCTTGACGAAGCGGATCACCGAAGCGTCCTGCGAGTAGTAGTAGTTCACGCCGACGAGGTCCATCGTGTCGGCAACCTGGTCGAGGTGGTCAAAATTCTGCCGCATCATCATGTTGTAGACAAACTGTGTGGGATCCTGGAGGTAGTTCCGGCGCCAGTTCGGGATCGAATAGATGCCCATGACGAGGGCGTCCGGACGCGAGGCATGCACGATCTGCGCCGCGTCGCGGAACATGCGGACGGCGACCTTCGTGGCCTTCTTGAGCGCGCCCGGCGTGAGAAGGAGACCGGGAGGCCAGTGGCCGCCGAAGTAGCCGATGTAGAGGTCGCCGTTCGGCTCGTTCTGCGGAACGTAGACGCGCACATGCGGCGAGAGGGCCCCCACCATTTTGGTCACGTAGGTGTGCCATGCCGCCTCGACATCGGGATGCAGGAAATTTGAATGCGCCTTGTCCTTCGTGCTGTAGAGCCAGTCGGGAAACGTGAAGTGCCAGAGAGTAACCACCGGTTCGATGCCCGCTGCGCGGAGCTTTCTGGCCATCGCCACATACTGGCGGATCGCCGCCTCGTTGAAGACGCCAGGCCTGGGCTCGACGCGGCCCCACTCGATACCGAACCGGTAGTGGTTCACTCCCAGCTTTTTCAGGGCTGCGATATCCTTGTCGAAGCGGGTCCAGGAGAGCGTGGCAATATCGCCCCGCGGGGGGATATGCCCCTCCTCGGCGTAGACGTCCCAGTCGGTCTTGAAATACTCGGCCGACCCCGGCGGCACCCCGCGGTCCTCATTTTGAAAGCTCGCCGTCGACGTCCCCCACCAGAATTTTCCGGTATCCGGGGACTTGGAGGCAACTGCCGGCTTTTGATACTCCTTGGGAGCCGTCACACAGCCGGAGCAGACGAGCGAGAACACGAGGGGAATGAGAAAACGTTTCATGGTTGGGCGGCCTGTACTTGCTTGCTTTTAGGCGCAGCGGCGGCATCCTACAACCATGAATTCCAGTTCCCTCAAGGCGGCCGTGCTCCTCTGCCTCGCTTCGGCGCATGCCTACGCCCTCACGGGCGACGATGCGTTCAAAGCCCCGGACAGCCTGGTGCTAAAGAACGGCAGCACCGTCCGGGGCCTCATCATCAAGAACACCGTCGATTCGGTGACGCTCCAGAAGGAGTTCGAGGAGACGACGTATCCGAAAAGCGAGATCGTCCGCATCCGAGATGAGGCGGACATCGGCATCGCTTTTACAGACATCCACCGCAAGGGCGACCTCCCCTCGTGGCGGGTCATCGCCAACGATCTCCGCACACGCGACCGTATCAAGTCGCTCGTGGAAATTCCGGCGACCACAATCGACAATGGCGAATTTAAAAATGTCCCCTACATGTCATTCCGCGCCAACGAGGATATTGAACTCAACATTTACGGGGACCCGAACGATCCGGCGGGCATCGAGCTGGGGATCTACGGCGCGCATGCCGGCAACACCAGGCTCAGGAAAGTTCTCCGCTCTTATCTGGCCGGATTTCTGACCACCCGGAAGGAGATCGAAGCCCTCTACGCGATCGATCTCAACGGCGGCATCCATGAGGCCGGCAACATCACAATCGAGATCACGCCGAAGTCCGCCCCGGACGCCTATGGGGCCTGGTGGATCTCGCTCTACAACCGCAAGGACCTGGACTCCGTGCGCATGGACACCGCTGACTATGAGCGCCTCACGC